>Ga0308012_10000283_pt1 | contig 32280 bp, 30 predicted proteins | sample Neamet179_FD_203133 | JGI IMG/M metagenome (GOLD analysis project Ga0308012, IMG submission 203133) | Marine microbial communities from water near the shore, Antarctic Ocean - #179 | ecosystem: Environmental > Aquatic > Marine > Unclassified | place: Southern Ocean | collected 2014-07-25 | reverse complement strand
TCCGCGTGGGCAGCCTATTAGATGGCATTGTGGATTACTTCATTGATGGAACAGTAGAGGCTTACCCGGCGGGTTCAAATCCTGAAGGGGTGGCCGTAGATTCTGCTGGCAATGTGTTCGGCGCTGTTGTGTCCGGTGGTGGTGCTCTGGTGAAGTCCGCGCGCCGTTAGCCTGTATTTTATGATCCGACTTTGCTCCGGCTTCTTCGGTTTAAATAGCGTGTGAGCATTTCTGGATCACTGTGTAGTTGTTTTTCGATGACCTTGATTAGATTGTCTTTGGATACTAAGCCGAAGTTTGTAATAAGGTCTGAGCTAAAAATTAGCGATACTAAGAGAAAGACAAATAACATCAAATAGAGGAGCAGGAACTCTGCGCCTAAGAAGCGCCGAGCCGCCGAAAATAGCAGCCCGAATATCAGCATCGATCTAAGTTCTGTCCCACGGTGAATCTGGCGCTTAGCGCGCATTACAAGGTGAAAGTCTCTCTCATCCATATCGGTTACACTTATACGCCGTACGTACCCTTATAAGATTCAATGGTGAATCAGTGTCTGGCTTTATACCTAATAAAAGCAGGTCGCAATAACAACCAATTAACTTTAAAACCCAGTTTCAGGGGAAAATTTCTAAAATGGATGAGGTAAAAAATAAAGAATCAGATGCTCTGGTTGGTGATGCCTCTCCCGAGTCAGTGCAGTTTCGCTTTATGGTGGATAGGAATGATTGCTCAGAGCTTCGATTGGGTGGGACAATAGGTGGCGAATACGGTTCGGCCGTGTTTCTTTGCCATCGGTTCGAATAGCGAAATGAATAGTTCAATTGAATACATAAAGGATTGCTAAGAATGAATGTAAAAAAGGGCTACAAGCAGTTAGTTGCCGAGGCAGAACAGCAGATACAGGCTATAGATTCCTCCGAATTAAAAGCGCGACTGGAGAAATTGGACGAGTCTGTGGTAATTATCGATCTGCGGGATGTTCGCGAGGTAAAGCGCGAAGGTAAGATTCCCGGTTCCCTGCACATTCCTCGTGGCATGCTGGAGTTTTGGGTAGATCCAGAGAGTCCTTATTATCGCTCCGAATTCGATAAGGCAAAGGAGTTGGTCCTCTATTGCAATAAGGGTTGGCGATCAGCGCTGTCGACACAATCTCTGCAGAACATGGGTATTGAGGAAATTGTGCACCTGAAGGGTGGTATGGAGCAGTGGCAGAAAGATGGCGGCACAGTTGAAACAAATTAAATACGCCCTGAGGTAGACGCTAGCATTGGACTCTAGCTATGATGTCGCGACCAATAAAAGGCGCGAGGACAGCGGCTATGAAGACTAAATCCAATGCTATTAGCGAATCGGCAATACTCAGCCGACGTACCCTCCTTAAAGCAATTCCAGCACTCACGCTCAGCCCGGTATTATTCGCACAGTCAGATTCTGCCATAGCGGTGCGCAAACTACACAGCTTTGGCATGCGGGTTTCGAATGTCGAGCGATCGGTGCGGTTCTATCAGGATCTATTCGGTGCAAGCATCCAGTCGCGGCAGGGTGCATCGGTCTGTTTGCGCATTGGCGAAGGATCGAGATTCTTCTCATTGTCGCCGTTGCTACCGGGCCAAGCGTCTGGCTTTAGTCATATTGGTCTAAGCGTTGAAAATTTCGATCTGGAGTCGGTGCGCGATCAGCTAGATGCGCTCGGCGTATCCCGCCGTGCTCAGCCGGGTCCAAATCAAGCTTCTCTCGACATTGCTATGCAATCCTGGACTAGGACTCGCGGTCAGAGTGAAGGGGGATCGGCATCGGGAACGCAGGAGCTATTTTTCGCAGACATCGAAGGCCTGATCTACCAACTGAATGGCGCAGATCATTGTGGTGGAGTCGGTGAATTTGGAGACGTTTGTGAGCGCGTGGAGGAGGCATCAGCCGATGGCATTTTTCGCTCCTTAGACCTTAGCCACTTTACTAATTTTCTCGCCAACAAAGATCGCGCCAATGAATTTTATACACGAGCTTTCGGGCTGGGTTTTCAAGCTTATCAAGGGCCAGCATCGCCGATTGTCGGCGTAGGTGATGGCATACAATTTCTGATGTATGTAGGTGGTGATGAGGCAGGCGCACCTACACAACCTGGTCGAGTGGATCACGTTTGTCTTAGTGTCGAGGACTTCGATGTAGGTGGCATTATTACGAAGCTCGAAGAATATGGCTTCACCGCTAGAAAGAGCGCGGATAATACCCCGCCATTAGTACATTGGATTAGCATGCGTATGCCAAATCGCGGTGGTATAGAAGGTGGAACACCGGAGGTCTATTTCTCAGACCCCGACGGAATACGAATTCAACTGCAGGATGCCGTGTATTGTGGCGGCGGCGGTTATCTCGGAGACGATTGCAGTGCGCCTGTCTAAGCTCTGTGTTTGATTATGATTGAATGGTGTAAGAGGGAGTAGTATGGAACATCGGTATATAGGAAAGAGTGGATTAAGAGTTAGCCCTATTTGTATGGGTACTATGAGCTTTGGTAGCTGGAGCGATAAAAAGGAGTCGTTTAAGATTCTTGAAGAGTCCTATGAGCGCGGCATTAATTTCTTCGATACGGCAGAGGTCTATCCAGTTCCACCATCGGCTGAGACAGTCGGTGTTACTGAGCAAATTTTCGGCGAATGGGTTCAGACCAAGCCCAGAGATTCACTCATCATAGCGACCAAGGTTGCCGGAGCAGCAGCAGGATGGTTTGTTCCACCTATTCGTCATGGTATGACCGCTCTCGATAGGTTCCATATCGAAGCGGCCGTAGAAGGCTCGCTACGTAGAATGAATATCGACTACATCGATCTATATCAGGTGCATTGGCCAGATCCCATCGTGCCTATCGATGAAACGATGGAGGCATTAGATAGGCTAGTGCAGGCGGGCAAGGTGCGTTATACCGGTACTTCTAACGAAAATGCCTATGGATTGACGAAAGCAAATACCGTTGCCGATTATGAGGGTCTGGCACGATTTCAGTCTATTCAAAATAACTTCTCCCTGTTGAATCGTCGCTTTCTGGATGAGTTAGCAGAGGTATGTAAAAGGGAGCATGTATCACTCTTACCTTATTCCCCGATTGGCGGCGGTGTTCTTAGTGGCAAATACAATCAGCCAGAGATACCAAAAAATTCTCGTTTTGCAGAATACGGCTCCTCCAATCCAAGGCAGAAGGCCATGTCTAGCCGCTTTGTGAACGAAGGAACCTTGGCCTCTACCGCCCAATATATGGAGATTGCGAAAGAGGCTGGCATGTCCCCGGTGACTTTGGCAACCGCCTGGAGTATGAATTTCGACTTTGTCGCATCGACAATTATCGGTGCACGAACTGCGGATCAGTTAGAAGAGTCGTTGGCGGCCCTAGATGTAACACTTAGCGAAGAGACACTGAAGCAGTGTGATGACGTACATAAGCAAATTCTTTATCCGATGGGCTAGTCTTTTTAGTCTTCTTGTCGCGACGATAGCCAATGCTCAGACGGTGCATATCTCGCACTGTCTGGCTGGCTGTCCGGTGGTCGCTGAAAGCACGGCGATTGAAAATAGCGAACTCATCGTGCGGCAATTGTATGTGGCCTCTATTAATGCACGCAGTGGACTCGCAAACTGGCAGGCCTATCGTGTGCTTGCCGATAGCGTTGGTGTGGCCTCGCTGTTACCGCGTGTTTGGTTTGAAGATTCTCTCGTGTCTCGAGGCGCTACGCAGCTTGAGGTTATTGACAGCGCAAAGCTGATTGAACAAGACGTTCCTATTGACGCCGAAGAACGCAGCTATCAGCTAGGAGGAATCAATCTACTCTCAGAAGATCAGGGCCGTTTGGTGCCGATGAGCAGTTTTGCCGGAACCCCCTATTGGTCTGAACTGAATTTTCTCAGTAATATGGCAGCCCTGCCGTTTGAGCTGAGGGCTGGGAGTTGGTCTCGGCTGGATCAGGCTATCAATGAGCTCGTGGATAAAATTGGAGAGGTCTACGTGATTAGTGGACCAATCTATAGCGGGCACGAAAAAGAAATGATTGAGAGCGCAGTAAAGCCCTCTGCTTATTTCAAGGTCATTAGTACCCCAGAATCGTTGAGCGCATTTATTTTCGACAGGAATGTTCGGCAGCATGTAAGTTTCTGTGATCAGGTGAGCACCCTGGAACTGATAGAAGCTGCAACGGGTCTCACTTTTTTTCCGCAGCGCGAGAATGCAATTGCTGTTACTCTGCATGCGCAATTGACTTGCGCGTTTTGAAATCGACAACCACGGAGAGCTCATCGCTATGAAATTTGTAGTTCAGCAACACGAACCTACCACTGTGCCAGTGAGACTTGATGCGCAGGCTGAAGTAAGTGAACAGACTCCACGATTTCCTGTTCATCGCATCTATTGTGTAGGCAGAAACTATAGCGAGCATGTAAAGGAGATGGGTGGAGACCCGAAACAGGAGCCCCCTGTTTTTTTTAGCAAACCAGCAAATGCCTGTGTCACTTTCAACCAAGACGTAGCCTATCCCCAGGCGACGAACGATCTACATTATGAAGTTGAACTAGTCGTTACCTTAAAATCGGGTGGCAAAGACATTGACCTAGGGGCAGCGATGGACTGCGTCTATGGCTATGCAGTTGGCATTGACTTCACCCGCCGCGACTTACAGGATATCGCCAAGAGCAAGGGGCGCCCCTGGGACCTAGCTAAGGGATTCGATCAATCTGCGCCAATCTCCGCAATACTGCCAGTTAGCGAAGTGGCTCAGCTTGGTGATAGGCAAATCTCTCTAAAGTTAAATGATGAAACTCGGCAGCAGGCCAGCCTCAATGAGATGATTTGGTCAGTGCCCGAAATAATTGCTGAGCTTTCCAAGTACTTCGAATTGAAATCTGGAGATATTATCTACACGGGCACCCCATCTGGTGTGGCGACTGCAACCAAGGGTGATCGAATAGTTGCCTGTGTAGAGGGTGTTGGGGCTCTGGATTTTAGGATCGTATAATCAGGTTTTCCTAGATGACTACAGATCAAAGTGTTCTGCTGCTTATACTTCTTGCCCTGCTAGTCTTGTTAGTATGGGGGCGATGGCGTTACGACATAGTCGCGCTAGGCGCACTATTTACCGCCAGCATTTTCGGCCTAATACCACAAACGGAAATGTTCGCTGGATTTGGAAATCCGGCGACTGTTACGGTGATAATGGTATTAATAGTAAGCTTTGGTTTGACGAAATCCGGAGCTGTTGAATTCATTGCCGATGCTATAGAACCTATTTCCTCGAAGCCGTTTCTTCATATTGCTGTATTAACCTTCCTCGCGGCCTTCCTGTCGATGTTTATGAATAATGTAGGTGCCTTAGCATTGTTGATGCCAATTGCTATTCGATCTACGAACAAGGCGGGCCGATCCCCAGCTACGGTATTGATGCCGCTGTCATTTGGTTCGATCTTGGGAGGCTTGGTTACCCTGATAGGTACTCCGCCGAATATTTTGATAGCAAACTATCGGCAACAGATGACCGGCGAAGCCTTCACAATGTTTGACTATGCGCCAGTTGGTGGAGGCATAGCGATATGCGGCATCTTCTTCATGCTGTTTATTGGTTGGAAGTTGGTAAAGGTGCGAAAACAAACCACCGGCCTTGAGCTTTTCGATGTAGAGAAATATTTGTTCGAATTGAAAGTTACGGAAGAATCGACTTTCTTCGAGAAAAAGGCCGGGCAGCTAAAGGGCAGTCTTGCAGAGCAAAATCTAACACTACTGTCGATGGTCCATAGGCGGGAAGACATTCCTGTTGTTTATCGACGGCAGCTAATCGCAGCCGGTGATTTACTAATGATTCAGGGCTCGCATGATGATATTGCCCAGTTCTCTAATAATCACAGTTTACTGATGGTATCGGCGGAGAATGCGCAGAGAGAGGTGCTGCACTCGGAAGATATGCAGGCTGCGGAAATTGTAGTCACTCCAAATTCTCCCATCGTGGGGAGGACGCCCAGCCAATTAAGGTTTAACCGAAAGTATGGAGTAAATCTATTGGCGGCGTCTCGATCGGGCACCCCGCATAGAGAAAGACTACGAAACTTCAAATTCGCAGTGGGAGATGTGTTATTACTGCATGGAGAAGTAGACGAAATTGAGGAGGCAATTATCAAGTTGAATTGCTATCCCCTTGCGAGCCGGGTGCTTGGCTTAGGACGAAATGCTAAGGCCGTTCCCGCCATGTTAACTTTTATTCTCGCGATCGTTGCCGCTGCGAGTGGCCTAGTCTCTATTCAGCTCGCTTTAGGCATGGCTACCGTTGCTATGGTCCTACTAAATATAGTGCCTGTTAGGGAATTTTATGATGGTGTGGATTGGGCTGTTGTCGTCCTACTTGGAGCGATGATCCCGCTCGGCACAGCATTGGAGACAACTGGCACCACGACTCTACTAGTCGATGAGATTCTCGTAGTTGCCGGCGACCTGTCTCCAGTATTTCTAATAGCCATGATATTGATCATTACGATGACGGTTTCAGATGTTCTTAACAATGCGGCGACGGCAATTCTCATGGCGCCAATTGCGTACAACATAGCACTTGCTCTTAACCTCAACCCCGATGCCTTTTTGATGGCGGTAGCAGTAGGTGCTTCATGCGCATTCCTGACTCCAATAGGTCATCAAAACAATGCTCTGATAATGGGGCCGGGCGGTTATAAATTTGGTGACTACTGGCGAATGGGCCTGCCCCTAGAAATTGTTATAGTCGTCGTCGCACTACCATTGTTGCTATGGGCGTGGCCTCTGTAGGCGAAGAACCCCATTTCTAGATTGCCTGCAACCTCATATTGCTTTAAATTATAGCCTCAATTACCGTTCGATAAATTCCTATGCGCGTCAACTGGAAGACTTATTATTCGGGGAAATTCTTCGCCGGAATTATAAGGTCTCCAGGGTTTGCCCGTAAGCCAGCACGCCGCCTAGCGAGTCATCTTGCCTCTCTCACCCATGACGAGTTGTTAGAGAAGAAGCGCGTCGCCGATCTTGCGATCAAGACAATGGGCATCTCTTCACTGTTTACAGTGACGCAGGGAACATCGATCGCAAATGGCCATACGGCATCATTCCACGCATCATCGCCGAAAAGGAATGGGATCAAACCAGCCTTGGTCTTCAACATAAGTCATTTTCTAACAATTCTGATCAAACGAGCGCCCAATCACACTAACTATGATAGTGAGTGGATAGAGTTTTTTAAGGAATTACAGTGATACCAAATACCATGAATATTATGGCATTTGGCCATGCGCTGGCGGTAGTCAGCAGGCCAATAAAAGGCGACTGCAGACGATTTCTGACGACGGGCTAGCCTATCAACTTTTCGAGCATGCCATCCAGATCGTCGTATTCAAACTCATGATCGATGCGTTTACCATCCAAGCGCTCTTCGATGCGTCGACGCAGTTCGGTATATTGAGTCCTAGTTGAGACTGCCTTCAGCGATGCTTCGCCTGCCTCATCGACAGGCAGTCTTACAGCGGCTTCAAAATTCTCTTTCGAGTCGTCGATTGAATCATCCCACTGGAGTTCTTTCATGGCGATTCTCACTCTGTCTATAAACGGGTATCATCATAGAGCTAAAGCTCTTAGTTAAACCTATCGTTTGCTCAGGCGTGAATCTTCAGCAAAAAAAAAGATTTTTCGCTAATTTTTGATCTAGGTAAAGGCTAATTAAATCAGAGGGTAATAACCCATGAAAGGGCTATGTGTCAGGCCTCGACACCGAGGAATTCCATAGTTTTCATGCGGAGCTCCTTCTTGGCTATCTTGCCAGTCGCTATGCGCGGTAGTTGCTCGTACTGGAAAAAGACTCGCTCAGGTATCTTAAAGCCCGCTATTCTTGAGCTTAGAAAGCTAGTCAACTGCTCGGAGTTAAGTACGCTATCTGCCTGCAGCATGATTGAGCAGCAGAGCATTTCGCCCAGACGTTCTTCGGGTATGCCGTAGACGGAAACCTCACTAACCTCAGGATGTTCGCTGATCGCATATTCTACTTCGGCGCAGCCTATGTTCTCGCCGCCACGAATCACAATGTCTTTGGCGCGATCTAGGATGATGAGAAAGCCCAGTTCATCCAACATGCCGATATCGCCGCTGTAAAACCAACCGTCCTTAATTACTTCCGCGGTGGCCTCAGGGTTGTTCCAGTAGCCCTTCATGACGGTCGCGCCCTTGATGCAGATTTCGCCAACCCCACCATCTTCCAGAGTGTTACCTGCGTCATCGACGACCTTTACACTCGTTACTGGAGGCGTAGGCCGCCCTGTGCTATTTGGTCTGCTCGCGTAAAATTTCCCAGATATTATTGCACCGATTGCGTTTGTCTCAGTGAGGCCGTAGCCAAGACCGGGAATAGCTGAATCGGGAAATTTCTGCATGATCATATTGAGGTGTTCTGGCGGGCGAGAAGCACCACCACTCTGTACACCGCGCAAACTACTTAGGTCCGTTGTATCGAAGTTTGGCGATTGCATTATTTCCCATGCCATCGTTGGCACACCGTGAAATACCGAAATTCTCTCTTGTTCTATTAGTTTCAGTGCAGCCTCTGCATCCCATTTGTACATCATCACAAACTTGCGCGAGTAGATGAAGCTGGCTAAAAACTGCGCGTGGCTTCCAGTAACATGAAATAGCGGCACATTCGCGAGTAGAGCTGGTGGAAATTCTGGGTTCTCTTCTAATAACTCAGGCCTGAGGATCTCTGTAATCTCTTTGACGAACTTCCAGGTGTAGAGGGCGTTGATTATGTTTCGATGGGTAGAAAGCACGCCCTTGGGCATGCCTGTAGAGCCTGAGGTATACATGATCGAGGCTTTGTCTTCAGGGACTACCTCTATCTCATTCCGCTCATCTTGAGAAAGCGGTTCCACGGATCGGGCCAGCTCATAAAATTCGGGAAACGCAGATTCGACCTCGGGCTTGAACATCACGATTTGCACATCGAGACTATCTAGAAATGGCTGTACTAAGTCCAACCGTGCTGGGTCAAGAAAGATTAGTTTGGTGTCGCTGTCGCTAAGGCCGTATTTTAATTCAGGGCTCTTCCACCAGGAGTTCATGGGCACCGCAATGGCGCCTATCAGCGTGATCGCCATATACGCCATACACCATTCGGGAGAGTTGCGAGCACAAATGGCTACACGATCACCCAGTTGAATCTCGTATTTCTCTTTGAGAACTCGCGCCATGCGTAGTGATAGGTCCAAACTCTCGGCGAAACTAAAGCGCTCTTGCTGATATACCAAAAAGGTCTTATCGCCAAATTCTAATCCCAGCGTATAGAGCTCGCCGAGGTTTGGTGGAACGTGAGCGAAAACACTTAATTCCTGGCCATCGATGGTGACGGTTTCGGTTTCAAGTGCGGCGCCGGGACCCATGTGTGCGGCGGCAATGGTTTTTAGCTGACCCAGGTCATCACTTATTTGTTGGTCGGACAGTATGTTGGCTTGAATTGTCACTCTTTGTTTATCTCCAGCGTCACTTTGCCCATGACCTTGCGTTCGGTAAACACATTGAACGCGTCTACAAAATCAGTCATTGCGAAAGATTCAGTGACGATGGGTTTTAATTTTCCTGCATCGTACATACCCAGTAACTCGGCGAAATTCTTCTCGTATTCTGCAGGATCTTCTTTTCGGAAGCGCCCGAGGAATACGCCGACCATGGATGATCCCTTAAGCAGGGCGAGGTTTGCTTTGTACTGAGGGATGCGCCCGCTGGCAAAACCCACAACTAGAAGCCTTCCATTCCAGTTTATGCAGCGGCAGCTTTGATCGAAGAGGTCGCCGCCTACTGGATCGTAGATTACGTCGGCGCCCGCGCCGCCGGTGAGCTCTTTTACTCTCTCTTTGAGTTCGCCATCGCCATAGTTGAGCAATGCATCAGGATTCAGTCGATTGACGAAATCAAGTTTCTCGTCGGAGCTTGCAGCAGCAATCACCTTGGCACCCATGAGTTTGCCTAGTTCAACCGCGGCTAGGCCGACACCACCACTGGCGCCGAGAACGAGTAGGGTTTCGCCCGGCTGTAACTGCGCGCGTTGCTTCAGGGCGTAATAGGATGTTGTGTAAATCATCGCGAAGCCGGCAGCTGTCTTGAAATCCATGCTGTCTGGAATCTTGCGAAGGCCATCGGCCTTGACGGCGACCTGCTCAGCCAATCCGCCGATACCGGGCGTGGCCATGACTCTATCGCCTACAGAAAAGCCTTGAATGCCAGCACCAACAGAGGTAATTATTCCGCCAACTTCTGAGCCCGGTGTGAATGGCATCGGAGGTTGGAATTGGTATTTTCCTTGAATTTGCAATCCGTCTGGAAAATTCAGTGATGCGGAGTAAATCTGAACCACCGCCTCATTCTCCGCGGCTACTGGATCATCAATCTCTTCTAGGACAAGATTTTCAGGTGGACCATAGGTCTTACAGACTATCGCTTTCATGGGTTTGCCTCGAATACAACGAACGCGGATTCAAGCACGAATAGGTCTCTACTTCAATTGTTGGAGGTATTCCTGTAATTGCACCTAGAGGGTTTGGTGATTGTATTGTTGTGGCCGGTGCAAACGCGTATATTTACCTTTAGATTTTTCTATAGTGCGCCCCTTAATGAATGAACGAAAAAGACAGGCCTATTTAGAGGCCATGGATATTCAGACCTATTTCCCCCGGCAACAGTTGCCAGGCGCGAAACCTTCGCCTGACTATGATTTTCCAGCTTTAAGCGACGTCCTTCCTGAGCTAAATGAGTCAATTCATGGGAAGGCCGAGATATCAGCGAAGAGCGCGAGAAAAGCCAATGGACTTGATGCAATAGAGGAACTGCGTTCGCGAGTGCCTGCCTCTCGTAAAGCGACGGTAACGCCAATCCGGCAATCGAGTAAGGTTCCGGAAAGTGAGAATGAATCTGGCTCTGTCTCCGCCGTGGATATTCAGGACAGCCTAAGCTTTACGCTACGCTACTACCGAATTAATGAAAGACTGGCGGTACTCGACGAGGTGCCCACCCAGGGCTCTGCTCAACTCAGCGAAGAATCGCTGAAGCTGATGCAAGCGATTCTAAAAGCTTTGGGACAGGATGGCTTCGAGCCCAACCCTACTGCTGAAGAGTTTTCCTGGCCCTTGCCCAGTGGATACTCCATGAAGAACACGCCGTGGGTAGAGGCGGCGAAAGCGATCTCAGGGTTTCTGCAGATGCGCAAAGAGACGGATGGCTTCACTAATTTGCTGGTGTTCGCAGGGAAGGTTGAAGGTGTTCTACTAAAGTTTGATGCGAACAAGAACGCGCGAGATTTTGAGAGCAGCAAAGGCTACTTTATTACTGTAACGCATAGTTTAGCCTCGATGCTGGCGGTATCCACCCTAAAGAGAGATGTATGGCAGCATTTGCAGGCACTGCGAAAGCGAATCAATAGTTCTAGCTAGAACTAAACCTGCGCGCCAATTCCTAAAATTTATGCCTCCTGAAACTAATCCTAAAACGGACTTCTTTGCTCGAACAATGCGAACTAGCGATGTCGAGCTAGTTGCGCAGAATGAAGCCGCCGCCTATGACCATCCTTGGACTAAGCGCATCATTGTCGATTGCCTTAGAGCGGGTTACCAATGTTGGGTCATGGCCAATAAGCAGCAGATAGTTGCTCATGCTGTCGTGTCTGTAGCAATCGGTGAATGTCATCTACTAACGCTGTGTGTACGCCCGGAATATCAGCGTAACGGCTACGGTAGGAAACTGTTTAAGTTGCTGCTCGATCGGGCACAAAAACAGGAGGCTGAAGTCTGTTTTCTCGAGGTTCGTCGATCGAATGAGGGCGCGATTAACCTCTATCGTTCGATGGGTTTTGTACAGATTGGAGAGCGCAAAAACTATTATCCTAGCAAAAGTGATAGGGAAGATGCACTGATCATGTCGCGTGATTTGCCGCTGCCCTAATCTAAGCAGGAGCTGAGAGTTGGATTACTTATTCTCAGCTGTTAATTTTTCTCAGTAATTTCCTAAGCAAGGTGAATGCGGCAACTACACACACAGCCGCGAACATGATTCCGCCAAGAAGCAGAATGCTACCCAGCAGCATATTGAGGATCTCCTGAATGGAGAGTTGTTGCCAGGTCGCGACCACCCATACACAGGCTAGGCCACAGGCGATACCCACTAGCACGGCAGCTGTTTTCTTGCGTATTTTTAGCAGTGAAAAAATCAAAATTTGGGCCTGCTGTCATCGTCGTTATAACTGGCAGTGCAGTTGGGGTAGTCACTACAGCCCCAGAATACACCATTTTTGCCGTTGCGTTTAACCAGCAGGTGATTACATTTTTGACATTGATAGGCCGCCTCGGGCACGCCATCATGATCTGGAAGGGTCACCTTACAACCCTTTGAGTAGCCGCTGCAAAACCAATAGTCACCTTTTTCCTTATCCGCCTTTACCAATTGGCGTGTGCACAGCGGGCAGCGGTAATGTTCGTCCACATCTTCGGAAGGATTGCCATCTACATCATTGAGAGAAGTGCGGCAATCAGGAAACGCGCTGCAGCCCCAGAAAGGCCCCATCTTTCCCTGAATTCGTCGCAGCGGCTTCTTGCATTTCGGACAATAATGCAGCCGCTCGTTATTGCTGCTGTTGTCGGTTTCAGAGTTAGGTTCAGACATAGTTTTGGGCATAGGTTCGGGCTAGGTTTCGGAAATTGTCTAGTAGTAGCGGCTGCTAGAAATGCCAGGCAATCGAAGCCACTAGGTTCTAATTATGGTAGCAGAAGCAGCTAGGCAAAACAGCGATTTACTATTTCTAGAGGAGGAGCTTATTGCTGTGTGAACTCTTTCATCGCAGCAACTAGTGCCGCGTTTTCAGCATCCGTGCCAATTGAAATGCGTAGCTTGTCACGTAGTCGGTCTTGTTCGAAATAACGTACTAGGATATTGCGTTGCTTCAATTGCAGATAGAGCTTTTCGGCCCCTATCGATTCTGGAATCTGGCACAAGATGAAGTTGCTTTGGCTCGCTGGAACGGTAAGGCCGAGTGCGTGTAAATCTGCGCGCAGTTGCTCTCGGCTTTGGCGAATGCGTAGGCAGTTTTCTCGCGCATATTCGGATGAATCTAGTGCAGCGGCTGCGAGGATCTGGGCGATGTGATCGGTATTATAGCTGTCACGTGTCTTAAACATCATCGGTTCGATCAGCGATTTCGCTGCAATACCATAGCCAAAGCGCAGGCCTGCAAGGGAGTATGCCTTGCTCAATGTTCTGAGTATCAGGATATTATCATGAGAATTAATCAATGATATGGAATCGTAGTTGAGTTGGGGATCGATAAAATCGACATAGGCCTCATCGATTAACAGTAGCCCCGAAAAGTTTTCGGCTATCTCGGCAAGATAGTCGGCATGCAGTAGGGCGCCAGTGGGTGCGTTTGGGTTAACCAAAATCAACAGCTTAGCCGCAGATTTATTCAATTGCTCTAGAAAATCCTCTGGCATACTCCAGTCATCATTGAGCGAAATTTCTTCGAATCGACACCCCTGGATTTCAGCGAGAACCGGATACAGGGAATAGCTGGGTTTGCAAACCGCGATGGTATCTAGTTGTTCAACATAGGTAGTTAAAACGAGGCGTAATAATTCATCACCGCCATTAGTTGGAATGATCTGCTCGGCGGAGACATTGTGCAGCCGGCTCGCGGCTTCTCGAAACGAATCGGCCATCGGTGACGGATAGCGCCTGAGAGCGGCTACGTTGATCGATTTTAGGGCTTCAGCCACTTTGGGGCTAGGCGGGTAGGGGTTCTCATTGGTGTTGAGCTTAATAGTGTCCGCTGCACCGGTTTGTTCGCCCGGTGCATAGCCCTGCATTTTCTCAATATTTTTACGTTCGAAAGACATGCTGATTGATTCGTTAAGTAGTTGAATAGAGCTAGGGTACCTAGAGAGTCAGATGAGCGGATCGAGTCCATTCATCTGTAAACGGTAAGGAGAAAAGCTTATAGCTTTAATAGGTTTGAGTCTAGCGACTAGTGCCCAGTAACCCGGCTCGCTGAGCCTCTACTGGTTCGGCAAATAGGTCTGTAATCTATTGGCCCAGCCTGTTATCCAGCGCTGTTCTGCCCGCTGAGTAGGAGCATTTGAAACGCGTCGCTCCAGTACCCGAGTAGCAGCCGTTACAAAATCATTCAGATTGGCAGCGCTGCCCTGCAATTCCAACAGGACCTGCAGAAGTCCCCAGCCCTCGCCTTGATAACGTTCGCTAGGTTCAATGCCGGTTCCCTTAAAATGCACATAGTCGATCAAGGCATACATGCCATAGGGCGTTTGTGAATTGGCGAGCTCATAGAAACTGGTCTCTACAGAGCTTTGCTGTGAGGGTTCTAATCCGCGAAAGAGTTCGGCTGTCGAGTCATGCAATCTTTCGACGATAAACAGCACTTGAAGCTCAGTGGTCGAGCCTAGGAAATCGCGCAGCTGTCGCATTCTCTGACTGTCGAGATCCGCCAGAAATTGATCTCTGTTCTGCCATGGAGCGTCAGGACTTTCTAGAGCCTCCAGCCAGTTAGGTAATTCATAGCCGTGCTTCTTGTAGAAGGCTAATAAGTTTGGAAAGGTTTCTTCGAAGCGCTCGTTCTGCTTCGAGGCATACCAGATAAAGTGACCAATGCCGAGTGAGGGAAAGTCTTCGCCTTCGTTCCAGCTGGTGAGACAGTTAAAATCTCTATTGCATTCGTTCGCAAAAATCCGGTCGCCTAGCCAATCCATCTGCTGTGGATTGAACTGTGGTAATTGTCCCCAAGCCACCGGAATTACTGCACTCTGCAGCAGGAATAGCAGTAAAAATCTATTAAAACTGATTGAAATAGCTGGCATTTTGGCTTGTTCTGACAATATTGAAGAAAGGTAGGCTTTATTATCGGCCAAAACTGCCGGATATGGGGGATTTAACAGAATTTTCGTCCCATCCTGGCAGACAATGCACGTAGAATGAGCTTCGATTGGGGCCGGGGTCGAATAGGCCACTTCAAACATCTGATTAATAGATGCTGGAAATATTGAAAAAAAATGACTGAGACAGCTGGCACAGACATAGGGATAGAAACACCACCGCCACCGGTTATGGAGAAGTAGGACGCGTTTTTCGCTAACGTGTCCAAGATCTATCAACGCCTCAAACAAAGCTAGAAACTAAAGACGCCCATGAAGGAAGTCGAGCAGGACATGCTTGGGTTGCTTGACGTCAAACTGTCCAAGGTTTAGCAGAGCGTAGACAACGGTAAGGAAATTCTCGCCAGTTTCAAAGGTGGTGATCCGGACGACGATGATTCCATTGAGATCAGAGTGCCATTCAACGCAACATTACTGGCCGGTTATGTTGCGTTTAGCCAGAGAGCTCTTGTTATTAAGAATTTTTTAAACAGCGCAGAGCTCATAGCTTGCAAAGTATTCGCTTTGACAGAAGCTTATAAGTGGAATCTCCGCATTCCCTCGAATACGCTCCAAGGATTCTAGAGGCCCAGTTCGGCGTAGGGTAATCTTCGGAAAACGATTCCTCAACAACCTGAAGTGCCATTTCTTGGGCAGAGGCGCCGAGGCGATTGGTGCGAAATATTGCTCATGCGAATGCTGCGATTACTACTAATAACACGAGGAAAACCAAAGTCGCGATTTTACGTGAATCTTTCAACATTACTGTATGTGTGAATTCTAATAATTAACGGTAAGAACGAACGGTATTATAGGCTGAAAAACTTCAATAAAAACAGTGATAAAGGAATTCTTGCATTTCGTAAATTGCGTTTGATGCGAGAATTTATGCACAAAAATTAAGCCCTTGTCAGAAAACACTAAGAATAAGCAGGTTTTATTTTTGATCGTAACTTCCAGAACTAGTAAGTTGCTGAATAATAAGGATATAACTCATTGATTAAAATTTGATCAATCAGTGTCATAGAGGCGTATTTTAGAGGCTTGAAGCGATTCTTGAAGAATTATCCACTGACTTATCCACAGAATCTGTGGAAAAAAAATTATGGATGGATTAGTTGAATTCCCTAGTATCCTCAATGGCTTAAGAAAGTTTGCTGGAGAGTGTGTTAGCAGTGTGCGCTAAGTGCCCCCAAAAAAACCAGCCTTAAATTGCTCGATATCTGAGCGACTAGGTGTGACGCACATTGAGATTATGCCAACCACGGGAATGTGCTATGTTTGCACTTTCAATAATTACACTGTCACTAGTTATACAGCATTTTAATATGATCGAATTAACTGCCGAAATCCCATTTCTATGGCGCTTAGGCGCTGAGAGCAGCGAAGGCTACTGCTCCGTATCTATGATCGTCCCCTGTCCGCCTGAGACCGAGATCAAAGACCTCACCATCGAAACCAGTGTACTGAGTCTTTCGTCTGATAGCATTCGTTCGGAAAAGGAAGAGACCCTAGAATGGAATCAGGAAGACATTAGCTTATTCTTGAAGCTCGTGAATCAAAAGCAGCTCGCCAATAAGCAGCGAATATCTGACACGGTCCGCATCGACCTAACTGATCCTGCGATTATCGACATCATTCATATCGTCGCGGCGGCCGGATTTGGCGTGGCGTTCACGTCTTACGGTTTATTGAAAGAGTCCAACGGTTTGTATCCCGTGCACAGCTGCGAGATTGGTGCACTTGCTTCGTTGAATACGATCATTGGGTTCAGGCCCTGCATCGTTGTGGATATCGAAGATGATGATGTTGTCTGCGTCTTATTAGAAGACATCGATGTGCAGGCTACAGATGAGTATGATCGTCTTAGTGTACACGATCTGCTGCTAGCGAAGCGCGGGGATATCCTGCATCCCGAGTTTGCCGAAACTAAGGCTAAGCCTGAAACTACCGTGCTGCACTAGCATTTCTTACGCCTGGCGCTTCTGCCTACTTCGCTCGCTGATTGAAGCGCTTCCCGACAAGCGCTGCGGCGATGTTCGCTTTTTGTATATCGATGGCGCCGCCGGCGATTCCCCATCCCCAAGCATCTCGCAATTTCTGTTCTAGCGGGTACTCCTTTGAATAGCCGTAGCCGCCCATGAGTTGCATCGCCTTGCCTGTTACTTCGCGTGCTGTCTCATTGGCGAAACACTTGGCGACCGAACTCTCCGCGATGGAGGGTAGGCCTTTCTCTGCGTTCACGACTGCCCGATAGAGCAGTAGACGCGATGCTTCCAATCTCATTTTCATTTCGGCGATCTGTAATTGCACCGCCTGGAATTCGACGAGTGATTTACCGAACTGTTGCCGTTGCTGAACATATTCTAAGACATAATCGAATGCCGATTGGGCTACCGCCAGTGACATTGTCGTATTGCCACAGCGCTCCAGATCGAAAGCATCCATTAACTTTCCGAAGCCTCCCGCTGATACGAGAATGTTCTCTGTTGGTACTTCAACGCTGTCGAAATACATATCTGCGCTTGCGACACCGCGAAAGCCCATGTGGTGGTCCGGTTTGCCGAAGCTGAAGCCGTTGCTGCCTTTCTCGACAACAACAGCGCCTATTGCTTTCGCGCCAGGGCTGTCATCCATGCGACAGTAGACAACATAGGCCTCCGAATGACCGGCTCCCGAACACCAGCGTTTATTGCCATTAACTATGACTCGATCGGATTCGACTCGAGCGTTGGTAGTAAGGTCGGTAAGTGCCGATCCGGCATTCGGCTCGGACATGGATACGGCGACCACGATCTCGCCTGAGCATACCCGTGGCAGTATTTTCTCTCTTAGTCGGTCACTACCGAAATGCGCTATAGCTAAGCTAGGGCCGAAGCAGGACTCGAATATAGGGAAGGCTACAGCGATTGAAATTTTGGCAATCTCCTCCAAGACGATCACGGCATCGAGGTGGCTCATGCCGGCGCCGCCATATTTCTCGTCGAGGTTAACGCCGAGATAGCCCAATTCGGCGTAGCGCTTACGCAGTTCAATTCCTGGCGGTTCGTCACTTTCTTCTATTTTTTTGGCGATAGCTGGGAGTTCCTGCTGCGCAAACTTGCGCACGGAATGCTGCAGGGCAACTTGTTGTTCGGATAGAGTGAAATCCATATTTGGTAGTCCTTGTACTTCTGTTTTCATTGATGTGGCAGGTATTGTAGAGTATCCGGCAGGCTACCCATAGACCAGAGCTGCAGAGCGGTTTCCCTACCCTTGCTCCGTGCTGTTATAATCGCGCCCGATTTCACTCGGCATACACTAGGTATGCGAGTGAGCATAGATCTTACTAATTCTGCAATCTGAGCCGCCGAGCATGCAATCGCATGATCTGAGGTCAAAACACGGCAATCATCAGCATGGGTATTGAATCACTAATCGACGAAATAGGGCGCCGCCGTGTGTTGGCAATCATTTCGCACCCGGATGCTGGCAAGACTACCATCACTGAGAAATTGCTGCTTTACGGGAACCTGATTCAGGTCGCAGGTACGGTGAAAGGCAAGAAGTCGGATCGTCATGCGACATCTGACTGGATGGCGATGGAGCAACAGAGGGGCATCTCGGTGACCTCTTCGGTGATGCAGTTCCCCTACAATGGCCGAATGGTGAATCTGCTTGATACGCCTGGGCACGAAGATTTTTCCGAAGATACCTATCGCGTGCTCACGGCCGTGGATTCCGCGTTGATGATCGTCGATGGGGCGAAGGGGGTGGAAGAGAGAACCATCAAACTGATGGATGTCTGTCGTCTGCGTGATACACCGATCTTCACCTTCGTTAACAAACTCGATAGAGATATCCGTGACCCTATCGAAGTACTTGATGAGATAGAGGCCGTTCTCAACATCAAATGTGCGCCGATCAATTGGCCGCTCGGCATGGGTAAAGAATTCAAGGGCGTCTATAACCTGGTTGAAGACAAAGTTCATGTCTATCAGCAGGGCCAAGGGAACCAGATTCATGACGAGGTGATAATCGATGGGCTGAATAGTCGCCAGACTGCAGAACTGCTGGGCAGCTATACTCAAGACTTTATAGATGAGGTTGAGCTGGTGCGCGGTGCCAGCCACGAATTTGATAGAGACGCTTACTTAAAAGGGACCCTGACCCCCGTCTTCTTTGGTACAGCTTTAGGAAATTTCGGCGTTAAGAAAATGCTCGAAGATTTTGTAGAGTGGGCGCCCCAGCCGAAAAGTCGAGAAACAGAAACTCGTGTCGTAGAAGCGAAAGAAAAAGAATTCAGTGGTTTCGTCTTCAAGATTCAGGCGAACATGGATCCTCAGCATCGTGATCGAATCGCGTTTATGAGGATCTGTTCAGGTGAGTATACGAAGGGCATGAAGATGCGTCACACCCGCATCGGTAAGGATATCAAAGTAGTGGACGCGGTAACTTTTCTCGCAGGTGATCGAGAGCAGGCAGAGTCGGCTGTGTCTGGCGACATCATCGGGCTGCATAATCACGGCACAATTCAGATAGGCGATACCTTTACCACAGGCGAGGATTTAAAGTTTCGAGGCATCCCTCACTTCGCTCCTGAACTGTTCAGACGTATTCGACTGCAAGATCCACTCAAGCTCAAGGCGCTGCAGAAGGGACTGACACAGCTATCCGAAGAAGGGTCTACGCAATTGTTCATGCCCCTTCGCAACAACGACCTGATCGTCGGGGCTGTGGGTGTGCTGCAATTCGAAGTTGTGGCCTTTCGCTTGAAAGACGAATACAAGGTTGATGCCATCTATGAACCGGTTACGGTCTACGTGGCGAGATGGGTGGATTCCGAGAACAAGACTAAGCTAGAAGAATTTCGCAAGAAGGCGCACGAGAACCTGTCCATCGATGGTGGCGGCTACCTCACCTATCTCGCGCCTACTCGCGTTAATTTAAGTTTGATGGAAGAGCGCTGGCCAGACATCGAATTTCGCGCGACGAGAGAACACTGATGAATATTTTCTAGTCAGTCTCTCAAATTAAGTTAATAAGCCCAAGTCGATAAATAAGTGTTACTAAGCAAGCCCAAAATCTATGTCCAATTGCCACATGCAGTTCGAGATCAAAGCAGCCGACGGTAAAGCCCGTGCCGGTGCTATGAAGTTCCCCCGGGGCGAAGTCGCTACGCCTGCATTCATGCCAGTAGGTACCTATGGCAGTGTAAAGGGTTTGAACCCGCAGCAGATTCGCGATACCGGTGCCGACATCATCCTCGGCAATACTTTTCACCTGATGCTCAGGCCCGGCACCGAAGTCATCATGAATCATGGCGATCTACATGATTTCACTGGGTGGGAGCGGCCGATGTTGACCGACTCGGGAGGCTTTCAGGTATTTAGTCTCGGCGAGATGCGCAAAATCACAGAGCAGGGCGTTAAATTTAAGTCCCCTATCGATGGAGCGGAGATTTTTCTCGGCCCAGAAAACGCCATCGAAATTCAACATCAACTCGGCTCCGACATCATCATGGTGTTTGATGAATGCACTGCTTATCCGGCTACCGAAACCGAGGCTAGAGATTCGATGCAGCTTTCTCTGCGCTGGGCAAAGCGCTGTCTACAGGCTCATGGTGATAACAGTGCCGCCCTGTTTGGTATCGTACAGGGAGGCATGTTCGAGGGATTGCGAGAGGAGTCCTTGGCAGGCCTGCTTGAACTTGGTTTCGATGGTTATGCCCTAGGCGGGCTTTCAGTAGGCGAACCGAAAGAAGAGATGAAGGCGGTTGTGGAGTTCTGTGGCAAGAGATTGCCAGCAGACAAGCCGCGTTACCTAATGGGAGTTGGTACGCCAGCGGATATCGTGCATGCAGTCAGTCAGGGTATCGATATGTTTGACTGCGTAATGCCGACAAGGAATGCCCGTAACGGGCATCTGTTTACCTCCGCTGGTCTGTTGAGACTGCGCAATAGTCGCTTCCGCAATGATACTGGCCCGCTGGATGAAGAGTGCAGCTGCTATACCTGCCAAAATTTCAGTCGTGCCTATCTGCACCACCTCGATAAATGCCGTGAAATGTTGGGTGCGCAGCTGAATACGATTCACAATTTGCACTATTATCAGACACTGATGGCGAGTTTGCGTGAGGCTATAGAACAGGGTAGATTGAGCGCTTTTGTTAACCAGTTTCAAGAAGAACAGCAAAAATTGCTCTGAAAATCTTCTTAATCTGCGCGCTAGGCACTTGAAAATAAAGCAATAATTCCAAGTTAGAATAAATGCTTTGCTGCAGCAGGCCTAGTGTTTTTGCAGTAACCGTATTTGAAAAGAATAAACAGCGTTCGCAGACTAGCGAAAGCGAACGTAATAATCGATATAAGAAGTGCATTAAAGCCGGTACAATCCCCGTCTTTTCTGCCTGAGCGGACACTTAACTCCCTGAGAGAGTCATTTATGAATTTAATCTTCCCCATAGCCTATGCCCAAGAAGCCGCAGGGCAACCCTCGATGACCTATAACCTGATTCTATTCGGCGGCATGTTCGTACTGTTCTATCTGATCTTGTGGCGTCCGCAGTCCAAGCGCGCCAAAGAGCATAAAGAATTGATTACAAGCGTATCCAAGGGAGATGAGATAATGACTTCCGGTGGACTGATGGGCAAGGTTGCCAATGTAACCGATGACTATATCGCCGTTGAAGTTGCGGAAAATGTAGTACTCAAATTGCAAAAATCTTCAGTCGCCGCGGTTCTGCCTAAGGGCACAATTAGTCAGATCTAGTTGTATCGGAATTTAGTCGCATGCGTTTATTCATCGACGATAAAAAGCTAGCTGGTAGCACACTATGTTAAACAAGTACCCGGCCTGGAAAAACATTCTCATTTTTATAGTGGTTATCTTGGGATTTCTTTATTCCTTGCCTAATCTCTATCCCGACGATCCAGCGTTGCAGATTTCCCATGAACTCAGCGAGTTGAGCAGTGGTGATATGCCAGTCATAACCTCGGCTCTAGAAGCAGCTGAGGTGGATTTCTTTGGTGAGGAAGTAGATAGCGAAAGTGTTCGCATTCGCTTGAGAAATCTCGATGACCAGCTGCGTGCCAAGACAGCTATCGAAGAGGCCTTGGGTGATAGTTATATCGTTGCTCTTAACCTTGCTCCCACCACGCCAGGTTGGTTGCAGGCAATAGGCGCCGGCAAGATGAATCTAGGCTTAGACTTGCAAGGAGGCGTGCATTTCCTGATGGAAGTAGACATGGACGCAGCGCTTGACCGTCGCATGGAAGACAACCAAAGTAATGTGAGAACCATATTAAGAGAGCAAAGAATTCGCAGTCGTGGTTTGAATCTGATTTCGAAGTCACATCTAGAAGTGCGTTTCGCGAATGCTGAGGATCGTAGTCAGGCCAGATCGGAATTGGTCGATAATTTTCCAGAATTACAAATACAGAGCCGGGAAGCAGAAGGCGTATTCATCCTCGATATGCGCATGACGCCGGCCACCGCGCTGCAAATTCAAACCGATACTCTGCAGGCGAACAGAACTACTTTGCTGAATCGTGTCGACACACTCGGTGTATCGGAGCCAACTGTGCAGCAACAGGGCTCGGACCGAATCGTTGTTGAGCTGCCGGGCATGCAAGACCCGGCGCAGGCTATTCGAATTCTACAGCGTATCGCTACACTGGAGATTCATCTTGAGGCCGAACCTGGCGCGGCCAGTCTAAGCTACGAGACCTATGACTACGAAGGTATCCCAGTTAATGTCGACAATGGTGTAGTTCTGCAGGGCGACCGCATCAGCAATGCGGTATTTCAGCTCGATCAAAACAGCCAACCTTCGGTGGTCTTGAGCCTCGATGCGCAGGGCGGCAATCAAATGAACCGCGCGACTCGTGACAATGTGGGCCGGCGCATGGATATACTCTTAATCGAGACTAAATCGCGTACCATCACAAGTATCGATGAAGACGGCGAAGAAGCCGAAGATATTGAGTTCTATGAAGAGAAAGAACTCATCATGCACGCGACGATTAAGCAGGCTTTGGGCCGTCAATTTAGCATCACCGGGCTGACCCCACGTGAGGCGAGCGATCTCGCTCCACTAATTCGTTCGGGATCGTTGGCAGCCCCCATGACGATTGTTGAGCAATCGGTTATCGGGCCATCGATGGGTCAAGAAAATCTTGATCAGGGTTTGTTGGGTGTGCAAGTCGCGGCCGGACTAGTCGTTCTCTTCATGCTTTTCTACTACCGTACATTCGGAATGGCCGCGAATGCGGCGCTTATCATGAATATTCTGATGATCGTAGCGGTGATGTCTTCGATCATTCCGGCGACGCTGACGCTGCCGGGTATAGTTGGTATCGTTCTTACGGTGGGCATGGCAGTCGATGCGAACGTGTTAATCTTCACGAGAATTCGCGAGGAGTTGAGTGAAGGCGCGCTAGCACAAAAGGCCATCGACGCGGGATATAACCGTGCATTCACGACTATTATCGATGCTAATCTGACTACCTTCTTAGTCGCCGCCGTACTCTACACAATCGGCACCGGCCCTGTGCGCGGCTTCGCAATTACCCTGATGATTGGAATTATCACTTCTATGTTTACGGCCATCGTCGGTACAAGAGCAATTGTGAATTTGATCTATGGAGGCAAGTCTGGGAAGACTCTCTCCATCGGAAGTTTCAGGATGAAAGCCAAGCAAGATGACCTGAAAGTAGCGGCGGGGAAATAGATAAATATGTTACTAACTGAAAAGCTAATCGACTTTATGGGTGTGCGCAAGATTGCGGGCATAGGATCTATTGTTCTGGTAATTGTTTCCATCGTATCGCTGGCGTTCAACTCATTGGAGTTTGGCCTGGATTTTACCTCCGGCACATCGGTGCGCTTGAGCTACTCAGAAGCAGTGGTCGTCCAAGATGTTAATCAGACGTTACGTGTTAATGGTTATGAAAATGCAGTGGTCGTAACTTTCGGATCCGATCGCGACATCCGAGTTCTTCTGCCAGTGGATGAAACTGTTGCAGTAGGCGAGCAGGCTGCGCAGGCAGTTATCGTTGGTGAGTCTATTGCCGAATTGCTGCAGGGTGCCAGTGGAAGTGAGATCACGCTGTTGGGTTCTGACTACGTGAGCGCGAAAGTTGGTGGAGAACTGGTTGAATCGGGTGGTATAGGCATGCTGGTGGCCCTCGCTATTATCATGGTGTACATCTCTGTACGTTTTCAGTTTAAGTTCGCAATGGGTGCGGTGGTGGCACTTGCACACGATCTTATTATTACTCTCGGGATCTTTTCTCTATTCCGAATCGAGTTTAATTTGAATACATTGGCAGCGCTGTTGGCAATCATTGGTTATTCATTGAACGACACCATCGTGGTATCCGACCGTATTCGCGAAAATTTTCGTCGCTTGCGCAAGGGCACGCCGCTTGAGATGGTCAATATCTCTCTCAATCAAACACTATCACGTACCTTGATTACTTCATTGACTACACTACTGGTGCTCTTCTCTATTCTTTTTATCGGTGGCGAATCTACTCAGGGATTTGCAGTGGCACTTATCATCGGTGTAGTTATTGGCACCTATTCTTCAATCTATATCGCCTCGAATGTCATTTTGTACATGAACGTGACCCGCGAAGATTTGATGTTGCCCGTAAAGGAAGGCGCCGAATTGGACGATATTCCCTAGTGAGGGTTCGTAACACGAAGGCATTTTCCCGAACCGGGCTAGTTCTGCAATAAATAGCACTTGGCGATCACTCGCATAATTGCTATGTTTTAGCCCCTCGAAATCTAATGTTCATAGAGGGCGGTTCAGATTGATTCACTCGCGGCAACAACCTCAGCTTACTAAGCAAGCTATCTTTAGTTGGCGTTTCGCATTTTCAGTGCTACTGCTGCAATTCTTTCTCCTTCTACCTCTCAAATCGCTAGCTCAAGACCCCACTTTATTCCCTAGACCTTCTGAATTAGAGTCAGCTATAAGCTTTTGGGTTCGTGTGTATACCGAAGTCGACACCCAGAGTGGCTTTCTGCACGACTCACAGCATCTAGATGTTATCTATACAGATCTGCGCTTAAACCGCCGCGCGATCGAGGCCAGGCGTAGCCAAATTCAGGAAGACTTGCGAGTGCTCGCGACTGGAGAACGTGGTCAGCTTACAGATTCACAGAGTGAGATTCTCGCACTGTGGCCAATTGACGTGAGCAACCAGACTCTGCGCGCGGCTGCTTCCAATGTTCGCTGGCAGCTGGGTCAGTCAGATAGGTTCCTTGGTGGATTGCAAAGATCGGGTGCATACCGTCAACACATAAACAATGTGATACGAGAAAAAGGTCTTCCAGCGGCGCTCGGAGTGCTTCCTCACGTCGAGTCATCATTCAATCCAGGTGCTTTTTCTAGCGCATCGGCTGCAGGCATGTGGCAGTTCACTCGTGCCACCGGACAGCGCTTCATGCGTATCGATCACATAGTCGATGAGCGGATGGATCCCTATACAGCTACCAGCGCTGCGATGAGCCTGCTCGAATATAACTACAGTGTGCTCGGTACTTGGCCTTTGGCGCTAACTGCGTATAACCATGGAGCTGGTGGAATCGCGAGAGCCGTTAGAGAAACAGAAACTACCGATATTGAAAAAATCGTCGCAAATTACAAAGGGCGTGCATTCGGGTTCGCTTCGCGCAATTTCTACGCACAATTCCTTGCTGTCAATGATGTAGAAAGAAATGCCGAGGAACACTTCGGCGCTGTGCGTTTTAATCCCGCGCCAAATTTTAGAGAGGTCGAGACAGATGCCTTCATCGATGCTGAAGTGTTTGCGAGTTCTGTTGGTGTCAGCTTGGAGCAATTACGCTCTGACAATAGAGCGCTTCGTCCTGTCGTGTGGGAGGGCAATAAAAGAATTCCAGCGGGATTCAAAATCAAGATACGCGAAGAGGTTGTTCCTTCGGGGGATATCTTGGCAATGGTACTTGCTGATTTCAAATTTCCAGTACAGACACCCGATATAGCTTATGTGGTTGAACGTGGCGATAGCCTATCGGTGATCGCTAGACGCTTCAATACGTCTGTGACAAGGCTTGCCTCATTGAACCAACTGCAGAGCCGGAACAGGATTCAAATCGGCCAGCGTCTACTGCTTCCTCAGGATGATAGCCAGCCTACTTCGGTTGCTGCTGTTGTTTCCGAAGATGGATCGTACACAGTTCGCAGGGGTGATACCGTTTCACTAATTGCTGCACGCTATGGCATAACTGAGCAGGCGCTTTTGGGTGTGAATGGGATACAAGACCCACATAGAATCTATCCAGGACAGCAGCTAACGATGCCTGGCCAGGGCGATGCCGGGATTCAGCTAGCGAGGATGGACGTTACTAGTACTCCGACGCCGACTGTACGGACTCAACTCGCAGAAGAGGTCGCGCCGCGCGCAGAACCGGTGAGTGACACACCTGCTTCACCTGCAGAAGAAGTAGAACAGCTAACCTTAGTGCGCCTGCCTCCTGCTGCGGTCCTGCCGGACAATCAAGAATTAGATGCTCCTGTTACAGATGACCAGGGCACCGCCGAGGCTTTGGACCCTGTGATAGATGTGAGTGAGAGTAACGAGCAACTTGTTGAGAACTTGTCTGCTGACCCGTCTGATTACACTGTAGCGAGCAATAATACGGTCGAAGTTCAGGCATCAGAAACACTAGGACATTTCGCCGATTGGCTGGGTATTCGTGCTTGGGATGTGCGCAGATTAAACAATATGGCATTTCGCGACCCAGTTATTGTGGGCAAACGCCTGACTCTAAATTTTTCGGGTGTGAATATTGCGGAGTTCGAACTTCAGCGTCGAGAATTTCATTCGACTTTGCAGCAAGAATTCTTCAGTAGTTACCGCATCCAGGGTGTCGAGCAATATGAGATCAAGCGTAACGATAATGTCGGCGTCATTGCGAGGAATCGGTATTCCACGCCTATCTGGTTAGTGCGGCAGTACAATCCCGAACTGGATTTCAATCGCATACAAATCGGCCAGCAAATAGCCTTTCCACTAGTTGAGCAAGCCGAGTAGTCTCGCTACTTTATCCTTGCTGTAGATAGCCTTCCCAATATTTCCGCATACTTGGGTCGAAGTGCCTTCTGAGAGAAATCGTCTAGAGTAACCTTTGGTAGCGGAATATCCTTGGCTAGCATTCTTTGCCAGATATCAAGTTGCTTGAGAATTCCCGCGCAATTCGCTTCGTCCCCACTAGCTTCATTGAAGGGATAGAGAAATTCACTATCGATGTATTCCGGATAGACCAATGCGTCGGGTACAAGAGGCGTGGAGCCTAATGTGCAGGCTTCCTGTATTGCTAGGCCCTGAAAATCATGTTCGGCGGTGGAGAGTACGACGTCACTGCGCCTTAGCAGGCCTATATAGCTCTCACGGTTCTCGACATAGCCGAAGCTACCCTGATCGATGGCAAGGGCCGCAGCATGTTGCTCTAGTAGTGCTGCTATCTTCTTGAATTCTGCAGGGGACGATCTGAATTGTTGGCCGGCGACATGGAGTCTGATTGGTAGTCGCTGTGTAAGGATTGCCTGCGCTAGACTAAGTAAAAGTTTCGGTCCCTTGTCATATTCCCAGCGATGATTCCAGACAACGTCGAGAATTTGCTTAGGGCTTTCTAGCGTTGCAGTTGCTACTGGATCGAATGAGAATTCTTCTAATGGAACCGAGATGACTTCGCTATTCTCAATTTTCTCGAGCAGTTCTGGAGAAAGTTGGTCTGGTAACTTTTTCAGTAATTCCTTGGCTCCTTGCAAGAAAGTGGATCGGTTGTAATTACTGTTGAAGACGATGGCATCCGCACAGAGTGCTGAATAGAGCGGAACTAACTGTGGCTCTACGTTGTTGTTTCTTTGCTTGCTGCTTAACGGATAGACGAACTGATTCTCATGAAAATAGAGCAGGGTGGGCAGGTGTGCGATGCGGGGTATGAACCCGCGAAGGCTTGCCAGATCAACCATCGAGGTGGCAATAAGCAAATCGTAGTCTTGATTGAGCAGGTCTTTTTCGTTTAAAGCCCATTGCAAGCTATTGCCTCTTATCCGCCAGTTGAAATGGCGCGGCGGCAGTACTAGTTGAGTCCAAGTGTGCTCGGGAAACATATCGAGAAGTCTCCCGCGCCACATTTTGTGGCTCATGGCATCGTAAGCAGAGAGCAGTAAAATTCGATAATTCATCAAAGGTTCTTTCATTGCAAATCAATAGGGGAATAATTCTGGCATAATTTGAGGTATTAGCTTAGCGTGCTCGAACGAATAAGTCTGTGGCTTTACCACAGTCATTTAACAAGTTAGTAACGGCCAGTGGCTTCGGAGGAACAATGACGATTAAACTACATGGCATGACCTATAGTAACTATTACAATATGGTTAAGGCCACCATGATAGAGAAGGGAATGGATTTCGAGGAAATTCATGTGCTGCCCAATCAAGAGCCTGAATTTTTGCTTCAGAGCCCGATGGGCAAGGTGCCATGCCTGCAGACCGAGCAGGGCTTCCTGACTGAAACGGGTGTCATGATCGACTATATCGATAGCCTAAAAGTAGGGCCTTCACTTTACCCCGAGGATCCCTTTGCTCGGGCAAAGGTCAAGGAGTTGATAAGACATCTTGAGCTCTATATCGAATTGCCTGCGCGACGCTTGTATGGCGATGTGTTCTTTGGCAATCCTGCAACGGATGAGCTGAAAGGTCAGGTTAGGCTGCAGCTGGAAAAGGGATTCGCTTCATTGCAAAAGCTGGCGAGTTTTGACCCCTACCTGGCTGGAAAAGAACTGAGCTACGCGGATTTTTACTATAGATTCAGTGTAGGCCTAGCAACCATAGTGTGCAAAAAGGCATTAAATTGGAATGCGTTGAGTGAACTGCCAAACATTAAGTCGCTATTGGATCTAATGGATGAGCGTGAATCTATTCAAAAAGTGCAGACAGATCAGGCGCGAGACGCCTGATCTTGTCAGAGTAGACAATAGCCCTAGCGATGCGGCGTTCTTTCGAGGATTCCTGCATTGCTGCTCATATCGAGAATGATCTCGATATTTTCTTCGATATCCTCAACTGATGCGCCTAGACCAAGGTCGACGCCAACATTTTCTCTGACGTCTGCAGAATAGTAGCGTCCGCCAGCAGCCTGAATTATTCGGCCATTGGGAGCCTTCTCCGAGCAGAGATAAACCACTGCAGGAGTAACGAGTTCAGGAGCTAGTTTCTCGGCACTGTCCTCAAAGCCTGGCAGTTCTACTGTCATTCTCGTCGCGGCGATGGGTGCTATTGCATTAGTGAATACGTTGTACTTGGCACCTTCGAAACGCAGCGTATTCATAAATCCGACTAAGCCTAGCTTTGCAGCACCGTAGTTGGCCTGACCGAAATTTCCAAACAGACCCGAAGTGGACGTAGTCATAATAATGCGACCGTACTTCTGCTCGACCATAATGGGCCAAACACACTTTGTTGCATTGAGGCTGCCGGTAAGATGAACATCAATAACTGCATGCCAGTTCTCTAGTTCTAGCTTTGAGAAGGTCTTATCTCTTAGGATGCCGGCATTGTTAACCAAAATATCGATGCGGCCCCATTTTGCTACGGTTTCATTAACCATCGCCTGAACTGCTTCGAAATCGGTAACTGAAGCATCGTTCGACATTGCTGTGCCACCATTATCGCGTATTTCCTGCGCTACCTGCTCAGCGGCTGAGGCTGAGCCTCCGCTGCCGTCTACCGAACCGCCCAGATCATTGACTACTACTTTTGCCCCGCGTCGACCCAGTTCTAAGGCGTGCTGCTTGCCTAATCCGCCACCGGCACCTGTTACTATCGCTACCTGACCCTCGAAATTGATTTTCATGCTGTTTCCCCTGCTATTGCTGAATCGACTATGCCTGCTCATTGCTTATAGGTTCCATCAGCAGGCTCTTTCAAATGTGGGCAGGATTCTATGCTGATGGCGCGTCTGCTGCAATGCGTGTGACGTCGCATGTTGTAAAAAGCTGGAAGTAATACGCTGGCGTCATTGCTATAATAGCGTTCTAGGTTAGTCTGTTTGGGCCAGCCTTTTTCTCAGTGAAACAAGGTGGTAGAGAAGGACAATGACAGATATCAAACCCGTACCGGCAGCAACTGTGGTAGTTATTCGAGAGACGGCTAACAAGACGGATCTTGAGATATTGTTACTTAGGCGAAACTCCAAACTAGTCTTTCATGGAGGCCATTGGGTATTCCCAGGGGGCCGCGTGGACGCGGCAGACTTCGCGCTAGACGACGATGGATTGGAGTATAAGGCGGCGCTACGTGCTGCAGTACGGGAGACCAAAGAGGAAGCAGGCATCGATATCGATATCAATGAATTGATTCATACGGCCCACTGGACTACCCCTCCAAAGCAGCCTAGGCGTTTCTGCACGTGGTTCTTTCTGTGCCCGCTTAAAGAGCCGGTTAAAGTGGTGGTAGACAACGATGAAATTCTGGAGCATCGCTGGATTTCGCCACGTGATGCCTTGGCCGATGCGGCGGCTGGTAAATGGGTCTTACCCCGGCCAACGATGGTGACGCTGCGGGATATCGAGATGCACCGCAGCCTAGAAGAACTGCTCGAAGATGCCAATCGACGGGAGATTCATGTGTTTCCTAAGGATTCAGCCTATTACCGCCCTCAGGAAATGGGCTGCTAAGCTCCCATTACGTGCGCTCTCATCTCGGGCAGAATCTCGCCCAAAACCGGGCATTTCACGGCTGCATTCAGGCAATCCTCTGACTAGCTGATTTTGCTGGACCTTTGTCGGTATTCCCACCCATAAGCCCTTGCAATTCTGGGCGGGTTAATGGGATAGTTATGCTGTACGAATGCAACAATCTGTCAGTGTTCGCGGTCAGTAAAACTGTGGCTTTTCGCCTTTTCCCGCGCCAAATTTCAATGACCGAGCCGCTTTCGGACGTCGCCTAGCGAGGGGCAACAAGTACTAAATAAGTTTTCCTATTCACTGTAGCCAGAAGAGCCTTTATGTCGTCTCCCACATTCGATAGTCTTCGAGAAACCCTGAAGAGCCTTCGTCGTCGTCGCAGCAACCTGTTCATTCTGAAGCAGGTGAGCTATTTCGTTATCGCCTTTTGTGTATTAATTTTGTCGCTCAGTGCGGCGACCCTCTGGTTAGAACCCGACAAGACCGGTACAACAATCTTATTTGCAGTGTCAGTACTGAGCATTGCCTTGCTAGTCTGGCGTTTGATTCAGGTTTTGGGGAGACAGACTACCGATGACCGCAAACTCGCACATTATGTAGAAGATCATATTCCGGATTTAGAACAACGCCTGCTAACCTCGCTGGAATTTACCGAAGAAGATTTAGCGAACGGCAAGCGCGGTGTTTCTCAGCAGTTCATTCAACAGCTGTGGTTGGATGCTCAAGAGCACGTGCAGATTCAACAGGAACAGGTAGAGACAGTTGCACCTGCTAGAACTTCCTACCTTTCTTTCGCATCGGCGGCGGGTGTTGCCTTCGTGGTGATGGGGCTGTTCCTTAGCTCCGATGTCCTATTCAATGCGGGAAGTCGACTGGCATGGCCATTCGCGATCAGCGAGCCGGTGGTTGTCGTTGAGGTGCTGCCAGATATCGAAATCAGTGTTGAGCCGGGCGATCTGGAAATGCAGCGCGGCGATAGTGTGACGATCATAGCTCGCGTTAGGAATGCTATACCCGGCACGATTAATCTGCGCCTTCAAGATGACAATGTGAATTGGCGCGACGCCACAATGAATCGCGATGGCAGTGGCAGCGACAATGCAACTTATAGCTACTTCATTCCTTCTCTGGCAGAAGACACCACTTACTATGTCACCTTTGATGAGCGCGGCGAGCAGAGCTCAGCGCAATATCAGATTGACCTGTTCGATCTGCCGCAGATCGAGCGAATCGATTTAGCCATGGACTATCCCGAGTACACACAAATTGAGGACATCACGGAGGAGGACAGTGGTGATTTAGTAGTGCCCGAAGGAACGGAAGTTGAACTGCTAGTAACCTTCAATAAGAATATTAGGGCCGCCGTTGTAGAGTTCGATGAAAGTTATAGCGCGGATGAAGATGAGGTCAATCTATTGCCTCCCTATGAAGACATTAGTTTAGTGATGGATGGCAATATAGGTCGCGCCAAATTTACTGTGAATCAAGATGGCGTGTATCGTATCTCCGCGACTGATTTTTCTGATTTGCAAAGTAAGAACCCGCTAGACTATTTCATTCGCTCTATCGAAGACACGCCTCCCGAATTGGTGCTGAAGAGACCTGGCCAAGATCAAGATGTTATGCCTCTGG
>Ga0308012_10000282_pt1 | contig 32287 bp, 33 predicted proteins | sample Neamet179_FD_203133 | JGI IMG/M metagenome (GOLD analysis project Ga0308012, IMG submission 203133) | Marine microbial communities from water near the shore, Antarctic Ocean - #179 | ecosystem: Environmental > Aquatic > Marine > Unclassified | place: Southern Ocean | collected 2014-07-25 | reverse complement strand
AAAAAAACCCTTATGTTTGCATGTTATTGATAGGTTAAAACCTCAAGTTGGCTTGGTTATTTTAAATGTTAATACTCACGAAGAGTCTTTTACAAAATTTGGACTTCCTTTAGTTAAGGATAGTTTAAATAATTTTGTGGGTCCGTTAGGAGGTGTTTTAGCTGGCATGGATTGGGCGTTTAATAATGGTTATGAATATATTGTGACAGCAGCAGCTGATACTCCATTTTTTCCACTAAACTTGGTTGAAAACTTAAGACAAGTAATGAAAAAAGATAATTACTCTATAGTTATTGCTTCAACGATTGATTGCCAAAAGAAGCAAAATATTCATCCTACATTTGGACTATGGAAAGTTAATTTAAGAGAAGATTTGCGCAAAAGTTTAAATGAGGGCGTTAGAAAAATGGTTGTTTGGACTGATAGGCATTCTTTTTGTTATAGTAAATTTCCATCAGATAACTTTGATTGTTTTTTTAATATAAATAATCCAGAGGATTTAAAGAAAGCAAAAAATATTATAGATAAGGGTTGGGTATGAGAGTTTTTGGTATAATAGGTTGGAAAAATTCTGGAAAGACGGGACTGCTAGAAAGATTAGTTGAAAACATAACAAGTCGTGGGTTTTCTGTTTCAACTATGAAGCATGCACATCATAACTTTGATATAGACCATAAAGGAAAAGACAGCTATCGGCATAGAAAAGCAGGAGCTCATCAGGTTCTTCTAAGCTCTGATTCTAGATGGGTTTTAATGACAGAGCTAGAAAAAAATTTAGAGTTAGAAATGGATGCGTTGCTGAGAAAAATGAATCCTGTTGATTTAATTTTGGTAGAGGGCTTTAAGGCAAATGATCATCCAAAAATTGAAACCTATCGCGCTGTTACTAAACAAAATCCTTTAGCGGAGGCTGATAAACAAATAAAGGCTATTGCGACAAAGGATAAAGTCGACATATTACTTCCTATTTTTGATCTTGATGATACAAACAGTATAGCAGATTTTATTTTAAAAACCGTAAGGTTATTATGACGAAACAACCTCACAAAAGCTTGGCTGTTTTCCCAAATGGTGTGTCCTGGACACCAGTAGATGAAGCTTTAGAGCATTTAAGATTATCTTTAAAACCCATTTTAGATTTTGAGTTCATTAATGTAAGTGATTCTTTAGATTATATTTTGTATGAAGATATTCTTGCCAACCGCTCCAATCCACCAGTTGGAAATACAGCAGTTGACGGTTTTGGTTTTGCACACCAATCAATAAAAAATAAAAATAAAAAATTGAACTTATGTGTAGATCGGATTGCTGCTGGAGATAGCTACCAAGGCATCGTTCCTCAAGGTAGCGCAATTAAAATATTAACGGGAGCGGAATTACCAAGAGGTGTTGATACAGTAGTTTTGCAGGAAGAAGTAACCATAGAAAATGATAATATTATATTAAATACTGATTTAAAAAGAGGTGAAAATACAAGAAAGGTGGGAGAGGATATTGAAAAAGGAAAATGTGTTTTAACTAAAGGTTCAAGAATTAGAGCTCAAGATATTGCCTTATTGATTGCCACTGGGATTAATCAAATCAAAGTCTATTTACTTTTAAAAATTGGAATTCTGTCAACAGGTAATGAATTAATTCATAAAGTTTCTAATAAGGATTCAAATAAAACGCTTGATGCTAATAGACCAATGTTAATGAATATTGTGAAAAAATGGGGTTATCAGTCTATTGATTTGGGCAATGTAAATGATAATAAAACAGAAATTAAAACAAAGTTAAATATCGCATCTGAAATTTGTGATATCATATTTACATCTGGTGGTGCATCGACTGGTGACGAAGATTATGTGGGAAGATTATTAAAGTCAGATGGTAATTTATATAATTGGCGTATTGCAATGAAGCCGGGTCGACCTCTTGCATTAGCAAAGTGGAATGAAACACCAGTAATTGGATTGCCTGGAAATCCTGTAGCTGCTTTTGTATGTACTATAGTTTTTGGTCGGCCAATTTGTGGTTTGTTAAGTGGTGAGGGTTGGTTAAAACCAAATTCGTTTCAAGTACCAGCCGCTTTCTCAAAAAATAAGAAAATTGGTCGAAGAGAATATCTTCGTGCACGAGTGAAAAATGGGAAAGTAGAAATATTCCATTCTGAAGGTTCTGGTAGAATTTCAAGCTTAAGTTGGGCTGATGGTCTAGTGGAATTACGAGAAGAGACTAGTAAAGTAAATCTGGGAGATTTAGTTAAGTATATCCCATTTAATGGTGTTTTTTAACTTTTAATTTTATATAGACTTGCTGTTAACTGCGTAAAACACCACCACTAGCTTTTTCAATATTAGCAATAATTTTTTTACTCACATTTTCTATTTCACTATCGATAAGTGTTTTTTCAGCAGATTGTATATGAACTGTAATTGCTAATGATTTCTTTCCTTGCATTTTGGGCTCATTATCATTTAAATTAATGAATTGGTCAAAAATATAAGCTTCTTTAATTAACGATTTGTCTGCACCTTTTGCAGCATTTACCAAAACTGTTGCCTCAATATTTTTATCTACAATAAAAGAAAAATCCCTCTGCACGGATTGGAAGTCACTTACATTTAATGCTGAACGTGTCTTTGCTTTAAGTTTTGAAAATGGAGGTTTTTGGATATGAATTGCAAAAGCCATAACTGGGCCTTTAATATTCATTTCCTTTAAAATCTTTGGATGTATTTCACCAAAGCCAGCAAGAACGTTTTTTGGCCCCAATGATAACTTTCCAGAACGTCCTGGGTGCCACCAAGTGTTTACATCTCGTAATATCATTAATTTAGTTGGGCAACCGATTGATTTTAAAACAGCCTCAACATCTGCTTTGGAATCGAAAGGGTCGACTGGCCTTCGTTCACCGTGAACGTCTCTAGAATTGGTATGACCTATCAATATTCCAGTAGCTAACATTTCCTGATCATCAGGCTCTCCACCATGGAAAACTGGACCAATTTCAAAAAGAGACATATCTAATACACCCCTGGCTTGATTTCTACTAGCTGCCTGAAGTAAACCTGGAAGTAGTGAGGGCCTCATATGGCTCATATCAGAAGAGATGGGGTTTTCTAATTTAGTTTGATCAGACCCTCCACCAAATATTAGAGCTGATTTCTTGTCCACAAAAGAATATGTAACGCATTCATTGTACCCTAATGATGCTATCTCTCTTCTAATAACAGATTCTCTTTTTTGGATTGGGGTTAGGGTACTGCTAGTTTTATTTTGTTTCAATTTAGGTAGCGGCACACCACGTAGTTTTGTCAAGGATGAAACCCGGGCAATTTCCTCAACAAGATCGGCTTCTCCCAAGATATCAGGGCGCCAAGGTGGAGGCGAAACAATGCCTTTATTATAATTAAATCCCAAAGAGTTTAAAATATTTATTTGAGTATTTTGATCAATTTCCATTCCAACAAGTGATTGGACCTTATTTGGATTTAACTTATATTCTCTATAAAAATTTGGAATCTTTCCAGTTTCGACAATATTTGAAGCAGTGCCACCGCACAAATTCATTATCATCTGCGCCCCTAACAGAATCCCATCTTTTGTAAAATCTGGATCTACACCTCGCTCAAAACGATATCGTGCATCAGAATTTATTTTTAGGGCTCGCCCAGCCTTTGCAATTGTAATTGGATCCCAGTAAGCACTTTCGAGTAAAACATTTACAGTATTTTCAGAACAACCTGTTGAAACACCACCCATTATACCTGCAATACTTATAATTCCTGACGCATCTGATATTATCATTGCGTCTTTTGGTAGACTATAATTTTTTTCGTCTAACGCATCGATGCTTTCATTACCTTTTGCAAAACTTACTCGCAAGCCTCCTTCAATCTTGTCAGAGTCAAACACATGAAGGGGTCTAGCACGATCCATGGTAAAAAAGTTTGTAATATCTACTAACGAAGAAATAGAACGCAAGCCAATGGATTCAATTTGATCTCTCAACCATTTTGGAGAGGGTCCATTTTTCACGCCTCTGATCATACAACTAAAAAAAACAGGACAACCATTTTCTAGTACATCATCATTAATTTTAATTTCTATGGTATTTTTATGCGTTTCAGAAATTAGAGGGGTATCTGCAGGTTTTAGCACGCCAATTCCACGCGCGGCTAAATCTCGTGCTATTCCCCGTACACCTAATGCATCAGGACGATTGGGTGTAATGGCAATGTCGATAATTGGATCAACAGCGCCTGGGTTGTGATTTGAGAGATACTCTGTGAATCTAGAACCAATGACTGGCTCACCCTTTAGTTCAATAATTCCGTCGTGCTCATTAGATAATCCCATTTCGCGCTCGGAGCACATCATTCCATAACTTTCAACGCCTCGAATTTTCCCCACACCGATAGTTGTATCTATACCAGGTACATAAGTTCCTGGCTTTGCTATTACTACATAAATCCCCTCTCGGGCGTTTGGTGCCCCACAAATTATATTCAATTTACCTTCATCAGTTTCAACTTCACATATTTTTAATTTATCGGCATCAGGGTGTTTTTGTGATTTTGCAACATACCCGACAGTGAAGTCCTTAAGTGTTTCTAAAGGGTTGATGACTTCTTCAACTTCCAGCCCCAAATCAGTTAAATTATATAAAATATCGTCAACAGAAGCATCTGTTTCTAAATGTGTTTTAAGCCAATTTAATGTAAATTTCATCAGATGATTACCTCAATAGAAAATTATCGACTTAAGCCGCTATGTAAATTTGGTTGATCTAAAGAAGAAAACCCATAATGACGAAGCCAACGCAGATCGCTATCAAAAAAAGCCCTCAAATCTGGTATTCCATATTTAAGCATTGCTAGTCTATCTATCCCCATTCCAAATGCAAACCCTTGCCACTGATCTGGATCAATGCCGCCAGCTTTTAATACTTTTGGATGTACCATCCCACTACCAAGAATTTCCATCCAACTTTCACCCTTCCCAACTTCTAATTTTCCATTATTCCAAGAACAACGCAGATCAACTTCAGCAGAAGGTTCAGTGAATGGAAAATGTGATGCTCGAAAACGCAATTCTAACTCATCGACCTCAAAGAATTTTTTGCAAAATTCTTCTAGGGTTCCTTTTAAATTTGCCATTGATATATTTTTACCTATAGCTAAACCTTCTAGTTGATGAAACATCGGGGTATGTGTTTGATCATAATCGCAGCGATAAACTCTACCTGGAGCGATTATTCTACAAGGAGCTCCATTGGTTAGCATGTGCCTTATTTGAACTGGACTAGTATGAGTTCGTAAAACATTTGGCGCTCTATCGTCTCCATCGTCTCGATTTAAGAAAAAAGTATCATGTTCCTGCCGTGCTGGATGTTCTGGAGGAATGTTTAGTGCATCAAAGTTGTACCAATCGCTTTCTATTTGTGGGCCCTCTGCTACAGAAAACCCCATTTCTGCAAAAATAGCACTTACTTCCTCAGTAACTTGACTTATGGGATGGATGGAGCCATTGGGTTTTTTCCGAGCTGGTAGACTTAAATCTATCCACTCTTCTTTTAGCCTTTCATTAAGAACTAAATCTTCTAATTTGGATTTTTTTTCAACAAAAGCTTTAGTTACCTCATCTCTCAATGAGTTAAGGACTGGGCCAGTAGATTGACGTTCTTCGGGTGTCATGCTTCCCAATTCACGCATTTTAAGGCTCAACTCTCCCTTTTTTCCAAGAATTTCAACGCGCAAGTTCTCTAACGAATTTTGATCATTATCTTTATTTATCAAATCTAAATACTTAATTCGTAGTTTTTCTAGCCCATCCATGTTCTCTACTCCATCTCGTTTGATTTACTGCTATCATAGAGTTGGTTAAATTCAAGCATTGTTAAAGTTCTTAAACAATATTAATTTGTAATATTTAAAATTGTAATAAGTTATCTCTTATTTTCACCATAAGTACACAACAAGATAACAAAATCTACTAGTTAGCAGATCTTCTTAAATTTATAATTGTAATTATGCTAATGCAGCTTTTACTTGATCTACAATAGAACTGAAAGCGTCTGGCTCATTTACAGCAATATCTGCTAAAACCTTACGATCTACTTCTATCCCAGCTTTATCCAAACCATTGATAAAACGGGAGTATGTTAGTTCTTCGTCGTGTGATCTTACTGCTGCATTGATACGTTGAATCCACAATGCTCTAAATGTTCGTTTACGGGCTTTGCGATCTCGCGTAGCGTATTGGTTTGCTTTATCAACTGCTTGCGTAGCAGTTCTAAAAGTATTGCTTCTTCTACCATAGTAGCCTTTTGCAGCTTTTATGACTTTTTTGTGACGGGCGTGAGTTACTGTACCACTTTTTACTCTAGACATCTCAAGTTCTCCTTAACGTGCGTATGGCATGTATGATTTAACGGTGTGTTCATCAGCTTTGCAAAGTACACTTGTACCTCTAGCATTGCGAAGGAATTTATTTGAACGCTTAATCATACCGTGTTGTTTGCCAGCTTGAGCGGCCTTAACTCTGCCTGAAGCGGTAACTTTAAAGCGCTTTTTCGCGCTTGACTTTGTTTTCATCTTGGGCATTTTTTTCTCCTATCTATTGAGATTTAAGCGTTTTAGGCAGCCCTAATAGCCGTATGCGCTTGATAGAAATTGGGTGTTACGCATCATTAACAACTTTTGCAAGAGGAATCGTATTTATCACTATCTTATGCAATTATTATTAAATCTTCTTGACCCTTATAAAAAAGAACCGCATATGCAATTATCATGATTAAAATTTCGCACATACGTAACTTTAGCATTGTGGCACATATTGACCACGGGAAATCAACCTTAGCTGATAGATTAATTCAACAGACTGGTACTGTTGCTGAGCGAGATATGGAAGAGCAGATGCTTGACACAATGGATATTGAACGAGAGCGAGGAATAACCATAAAAGCCAATTCCGTAAGGATTGAATATAAGGCAAATGATGGTGAGTTATACATATTAAATTTAATTGACACTCCAGGGCATGTGGATTTTGCTTACGAAGTATCACGTTCAATGCGTGCAGTAGAGGGTTCCTTGCTTGTAGTTGATGCATCGCAAGGAGTTGAAGCTCAAACCTTAGCTAATGTGTACCATGCAATAGAAGCTGATCATGAAATAGTGACTGTTTTAAATAAAATTGATTTACCTGCTGCTGAACCTGAACGCGTAGCACAACAAATTGAAGATGTGATTGGTATAGATGCAACAGATGCCGTTAGAATTTCTGCAAAAACGGGATTGGGAATCCCAGATGTGTTGGAGCGGATTGTTACAAGCTTACCTGCACCCATTGGTAACCCTGACGCTCCGTTAAAAGCAATGCTGGTAGATAGCTGGTATGATGCATATCTTGGAGTTGTTGTTTTGATCCGGATTCATGATGGCTTTTTAACAAAAGGTGATAAGATTAAAATGATGAATACCAACGCAACCTATCAAGTTGATCGCGTAGGTGTTTTTAAGCCTCAAATGGAACCTATTGATAGCTTGGGTCCAGGAGAGATGGGTTTTTTAACTGCGAGTATAAAACAAGTCCGTGACACTCGCGTTGGAGATACCATCACGCATGAAAAAAAAGGAACAACCATAGCATTACCTGGTTTTAAACCATCACAACCTGTAGTATTTTGCGGTCTTTTTCCAGTTGATAATTCGGAGTTTGAGGATTTGCGAGAGGCAATTGAAAAATTATCCCTCAACGATGCTTCATTTACTTATGAAATGGAAACCTCTGCTGCTCTTGGGTTTGGTTTTCGATGTGGGTTCTTAGGTCTCCTGCATTTAGAGGTTGTTAGAGATAGGATAGAAAGAGAATATGATATAGCGTTAATAACAACGGCGCCGTCAGTTATTTATCATATCTTCATGAAGGATCAGAGCACTATTGAGTTACATAACCCGGCTGATATGCCAGATTTAACTTATGTTGAGCATATTGAGGAGCCAAGAATTAAAGCAACTATTTTAGTCCCTGACGAATATTTGGGTGATGTATTGAAGTTATGTCAGGATCGTCGCGGAATTCAAATAGATCTAACTTATGCCGGTGCTCGAGCAATGGTTGTTTATGACCTTCCATTAAATGAAGTTGTATTTGATTTTTATGATAGATTAAAATCAGTCACCAAAGGATATGCGAGTTTTGATTATCAGATTGAAGGTTATCGCCAAGACTACTTAGTAAAGATGCAAATCATGGTTAATGATGAGCCAGTCGACGCTCTTTCTACAATGGTTCACCGAGATCGTGCTGACGCAAGAGGTCGTGCGATGTGTGAAAAGCTAAAAGACTTAATTCCTAGGCATATGTTTAAGATCCCTATTCAGGCGGCGATAGGAGGGCGAATAATAGCAAGAGAAACTTTGTCTGCGATGCGCAAAGATGTGACTGCAAAATGCTATGGTGGTGATATTTCACGGAAGAAAAAATTATTAGATAAACAAAAGGCTGGCAAAAAGAAAATGCGCCAATTTGGTCGTGTAGATATTCCTCAGGAAGCATTTATATCTGCACTAAAAATGGATTAGTTTAAGTATTTATTCGTGATCACCACTGAAAATTAATTTTTCGTCGACTGGTGAAACTCGTATAATATTTGTTGTACCTGGTTTATTAAATGGGACACCAGCTGTTACAACAATTTGTTTGTCTATAGTTGCAAAGTTATATTTTTTTGCAGCTCTAGCTGCACTAATTACTGCCTTCTTAAATCTATCGACGTGTCCTGTGATTACGCAATGAGCACCCCAGTGTAAACACAGTCGCCGCGCAGTTTTTATAAGAGGCGTAAGAGCTATTATTGGAACTCGGGGTCGTTCTCTTGATACTAGCGATGCTGTTGTGCCGGAGTGAGTAAAGCAGCAAATGGCTGTAACTTCTGTTGTTTCTGCAATTTCACGTGCTGCAACAGTGATAGCATCAGCTACGGTTTTTCTCTGACCTGAACGGGTGCTATCGATTAATTCTCTATAGGCGGGATCATTTTCGATTTCTATGGCTATGTTATCCATGGTTTTTACTGCATCTATTGGGAAATTACCGGCCGCACTTTCTGCTGATAACATTACGGCATCAGCGCCTTCATATATAGCAGTCGCTACATCGCTTACTTCTGCTCTAGTGGGCATTGGAGAATCAACCATACTATCTAACATTTGTGTTGCAACAATTACTGGTTTTGCTACATGCCTACATGCCATTACAAGTCTTTTTTGTATTGGTGGTATAGCTTGAACAGGCATCTCAACGCCTAGATCACCCCGTGCAATCATAATGCCATCAGAAACTTCTAATATTGAATTAAAGTCTGTTACTGCAGACGGTTTTTCGATTTTTGATAATATTGATGTCCGACCTTTAGCAAGTTTTCTAGCTTCATTTACATCTTTTGCGCGCTGTACAAAAGAAAGTGCTAACCAATCGATACCTAAATTACATGCAAACTCTAAATCTATTTTGTCTTTTCTAGATAGAGCTGTCGTTGGTATAATAGTTTGTGGAACATTTATACCTTTTTTATCAGAGATTCTTCCACCAATCTCTACAATACATTTTATCTGATTTTTTGCCACCGACTTTACCTTTAGACGGATTTTGCCATCATCTACAAGGATACTATCACTAGCTTTGATCACATTAAAAATTTCTTTATGAGGTAAAAACACTCGATTTTGATTTCCAGGTTTATCAATTAAATCAAACAAAAAATTGCTATCATTCTGCAAGTCCACACTTCCATTCTCAAATACGCCACATCGTAATTTAGGTCCTTGTAAATCTGCTAAAATAGCAATGGGGCGATCTAGATCTTTCTCTATTTGTCTTATAATTGTGTGTTTTGACTTAATTTCTGCATGGGACCCATGGCTCATGTTAAGTCTAAAAACATCTGCGCCACTTTCAAAAAGCGCTCGGATTGTATCATAAGTTTCAGAAGCGGGCCCTAATGTAGCAACAATCTTAACATTTCTTAATCTTCTCACGTCTATTACCTTTTTGCTTCATTTGGTCTATTTAAATCACTATCACATCCTTTAGTTACTATTAATAGTAATTAGTATCGAAATTTATTTATAAAAGGCATTTTTAATAATGTATGAGGCATTTAAAACTTTTCATCAAAAATATAATGGTGAATTTCTAATTTTGTGTGACCATGCTTCAAACGTTATTCCAAAGAGAATTAGGGACGGTAATCTTGGCATTTCTGACTCTGATATGAACCGTCATATTTCCTATGATATTGGAGCAGCCAGATTGAGTAGAGAATTGGGAAAACAGTTAAAATCAACAGTGATTTTATCAAACTTTTCACGATTGGTGATTGATCCAAATAGGGGTGAAGATGATCCAACTTTAATTATGCAACTCTATGATGGATCAATTATTGAGGGTAACCGAAATTTAAAAAATAGTGAAATAAAAGCCAGATTAGATTTTTGTTACCGACCTTATCATGATGAAATAAAGCGATTAATAACTATTAAAAAGCCTAAAATCTTAATATCAATTCATAGTTTTACACCAAAACTTAAAGGAGGAGCCAAGCGACCTTGGCACGTTGGAGTGCTCTCTGCCAGAGATAGACGGGTAGCAAATCCTTTATTAGCCCACCTAAAAGAAAAAGATGATATAAATTGTGGAGATAATGAGCCATATTCAGGTTCACTTATTGGTGATACAATGTACTATCACGCGTTAAATGATAATCGATTACATGTTTTGATTGAAGTTCGTAACGATTTAATTAGCACGATAGACGGGCAGTTTTTATGGGCAACGAAATTAGCAGATGCATTTAGAGAAATTAAAATAGAAGTTGGCTTTGAAAAGGATAAATTTAATGGATAAAAAATTAATTTTACAAGTTGAAGCAGCAGTTTTCAGAACTCTTCGTGATCACTTGCAAAATAGATCTGACATTCAAAACATTGATATGATGAACACAACAGGATTTTGTCGAAACTGCTTGGGTAGATGGTATAAAGAGTCAGCTCATAAATTAGGTATTGAGATGACTAAAGAGGAATCTCAAGAAATTGTTTATGGAATGCCTGCTTCTGAATGGAAAAGCCAATATCAGATAGAAGCGACTGATGATCAAAAAAAGCTGTTTAAAACTACTCACAAATAAGTTTAACTATCAATATTAAAGGTTTGGTAATATCTCTATAAAATATAATTATAAATTTAATCGCATTTTACATGAAGCTTGATCAAAATAACAAACGTAGAAAGCGTGGTTTTAAAAGTGCATCAAGCTTGCTGCAGAAGCAGATCCAAAAAGCAAGTGAAACGCGTGGATTCGCAGTGTCTAAGCTATTGACAAACTGGACAGAAATCATTGGTACCGATCTTGCTAAAATTGCCAAACCAGTGAAGGTTAATTATGGACGAGAAGGACTGGGAGCTGGTTTGGTTCTTTTAACGAATGGTGCGAATGCGCCGATTGTACAGGCTCAGAGCAAGCAGATAATAGATCGTGTGAATGGTGTTTATGGGTATAATGCAATCTCACGGGTTAGGATTACTCAAATTGATCCCAATGAATTAATCGACGAAAAAAATGAAGGTTCCATTAGTTTAGTAAAGCCAAGTGAGTTAGATAAAACAAAAGCAAAAGATGAAGTAACTGGAATTAAAGATAATAGTTTAAATGAGGCTTTGTGGTTATTGGGTGCAAATATCATTTCAAAATCATCAAAATAAATGAGAGGAAACTTAAAATGAATCGATTACAACTTATAATGAGTGTTTGCATAGCGGTGCTAATTGGTGGTTATTATTATTTGTCGTCTAGTGATAAATCTACTGAACTTGACAGTATGTTATTAGCTGAGAAAAGTGATAACTATGTTTTGCCAATGTCGACTGAAAATCAAAATTTAAAACTGACGAACATCTCTAGTATTCTTATTGAGGACATGGTTCTTGGTGATCCAAACGCTCCTGTCACCATCGTAGAATATGCTAGTTTTACTTGTCCACATTGCAAAAATTTTCATGAAGGAACATTTAAAAAGTTAAAGCAAAATTACATAAATACAGGTAAGGTTAAGTTTATTTTGAGGGATGTATATTTTGATCGATATGGTTTGTGGGCCGCTATGGTTGCCAGATGTGATAGTTCAAATAAATTTTATGGAATTGTTGATGAAATTTTCAGAAAACAATCTGAGTGGACTGAGGGTGCGGAAAACATTGATATAGCTAATAATCTCAGAAAAATTGGTTTGGCTGCAGGAATGAACAGTGAGACAATAAGCGCCTGTTTAAATGACGGTGATATGGCGCAAGCGCTTGTGGATGTTTATCAGACCAATGCTGAAAGAGATCAAATTAGCTCTACGCCTTCATTTTTAATAAATGGAGAGAAAATGAATAATTCATCTTATTCAGAGTTTGTTTCAAAGATCGATGAGCATCTAAAGGGTTATTGAATGAATTATCCTTTAGAAGGCCTAAAAGTGATTGAGTTAGCCCGAATACTGGCTGGGCCGTGGGCAGGGCAGACTCTTTCTGACCTGGGAGCAGAAGTTATAAAAGTTGAGAGCCTTAACGGAGATGATACGCGGCAATGGGGTCCTCCTTTTGTTCAAAATGATGATGATAACTCTGCATCATATTTTCATAGTTGTAATCGAGGTAAAAAATCAATTTGTGTTGATTTGAAAACCTTAGAAGGTCAGAAAATAATAAAAGATCTTGTATCTGAATCAGATATATTGATTGAAAATTTTAAAGTAGGTGGATTACGCAAATATGGTTTAGATTTTGAAAACCTCATTAAAGTTAATCCAAAGTTAATATATTGTTCAATAACAGGCTTTGGCCAAACTGGTCCTTATGCGCATAGGGCTGGTTATGATTACATTATTCAAGGAATGTCAGGTTTAATGTCAATCACTGGGGAGCCAGATGGGCAACCTCAGAAAATGGGTATAGCAGTGACTGATATCTTGACCGGTTTATATGGTGTTACTGCAATCCTAAGCGCGGTTATTCAGCGAGAGAAAACTGGGCAAGGACAGCATATAGATTTAGCACTATTAGATGTAGCAACGTCAGTAACTGCAAATCAGGCAATGAATTATTTGACTACAGGGAATGTTCCAACGCGTATGGGAAATGGTCATCAAAATTTAGCTCCTTATCAAGTTTTTGATTGTAAAGATGGTCATATAATAATTGCCACAGGAAATGACGCGCAATATCAACGATTGTGTAAATTGTTAGAGCGAACAGAGATGGCCATCGATAAATTATTTTTAACAAATGCAGATAGGTTAAAGAATCGAACTTTATTAATCGAAAATTTAAATTTTGAAACAAAACAGAGGACAAAAAAAGATCTTCTAAAACAATGCGAAAACGAAGGGATACCAGCTGGTCCAATAAATGATCTTTCTGAAGTTTTTGATGACCCACAGGTAATTTTCCGACGATTGGTCAGAAAAATAGATAATATTCCAACTGTTGTTTCACCGTATAATTTTTCTGATTCAGAAATGAATATTACAAAATCATCACCAAAGTTAGGTGAAGATACTGATGAGATTTTGGCTTATTTGAAAAATAAATAAATCAAATTATTGTTGAGAAAAAAAGTATAACACCACATCCCAATACTAAGCCACCCCAGGAGCGCCACAATACATCAACAGCATTATCAATATCTACCGCTGTTAATTTCTTTTTCCCGTCAACATTTACGAATGGATAATTCTTAATGACTCCTTCGTATGAACGGGGTCCAGAAATTGATACGTCCAAAACACCTGCCATTGCAGATTCTGGCCATCCAGCATTTGGAGAGCGATGGAGTCTTGCGTCGCGCCACATAATATTTAAAGCTGAATTGTTCTGATGGACGATACAGATTAACAGACCGCTTAATCTTGCTGGTATCCAATTAAGTAAATCATCCAATCTTGCAGCAGCCCAACCAAACTGATTATATTGTATATTTTTATACCCAATCATACTATCTGAAGTGTTTACAAATTTATAAATTAAGATTCCTGGTAAACCACCAATCAAAAACCAAAAAAGTGGAGCAATTATGCCATCTGAAAAATTTTCTGCAGCACTTTCTATTGCACTTCTTGCTATATCTGTTTCTGCAAGATTAGCGGTGTCTCTGCCTACAATCATAGCTACAGCTGTTCGTCCTTGGGAAAGATTTTTTTGGAGCCCCAAGCTAACTGCAGTAACGTGCTCGGTTAAGCTTTTATGAGATAAAAGTATTGCAACAATAAGAATATTCCAAATAGCAGAAAATGGTAATCTCTCTATTAAGTAACCAAATATTGCTAAAAATATTACCATAAATGCAATAAAAAGAATTCCCTTATTTTTTCTATTAATGCCATTGTTGTACTTTAACTCGCACCATTTTATTATTCTTCCCATTAGTACAGTGGGATGTGGTATTTTAGACCAAATCCAAACAGGCTCACCAAGAAAAGCATCGAGAATTAATGCAAGTAAAATACAAGACAAAGTCATTAAATGATTTCCTTGAAAGCACTTTTAACTCGTTTCCAATGATCATCCCTGCTTGGGATCCCCATTCGAAGAAAATGCTTAGAATAAGGAAATGTTCTAGTTAATATGTATTTTTTACAAAGATCATTTTTGAGTTGATTTGCATTTGGTGCAAATATTAACCGGAATAAATTTGTCCCACCTATAATCTTTAAACCATTTTGAATTAAAATTTTATCAAGTGTTATCACATCATTATTTAGTCTTTTTATGGTATCTTTAGCCCAACCATGATTGGATAAAGCGTTATTTGCAATGAATAAAGCAGGTCCAGATGCAGGCCATGGACCCAGCCTACGTTTGAGATTTTTCAGAGTCTCTGGTAGTCCAATGGCGCAACCAAAGCGTAATCCAGCTAACCCCCAAAATTTCCCAAAGCTTTTTAAAACTATTACGCCAGGATTATTTGCGTAGTTGATAAGCGAATTATTAGGAACCAAGTCACAGAAACTCTCATCAATAATAGTTAATTTCCCATTATTTAAGATTTTATCTGAGTGCCAGATTTTACCATCAGGGTTGTTGGGGTTAATCAAGATACGGGCATTTGCATTTCTTGCTGAAATATTCCAGCCAGTTTGTCTAAATGCAGTTTCATATTCATTATAACTAGGTTTGTAGATATCAACATTACCTTTATCAAAAAGACTTGGTAGTGCGCTTATTATCATTGATGTTCCACTTGAGCAGATTATTTCAGCATTATCTGGAATTTTCCAGAATTTTCTTGCAGAGCGCTGGAATTCTTCAATCAAAGATTCATCTGGCAAATTCTCCCAAATCCATTTTGGAATTTCAGGGATTGGGTAAGAAGATTTATTAATACCAGTTGATAAATCAATCCAGTCCGATCTTAACCCACCATATAAGCTAATATTATGATCTAATTTACCACCATGATCTAAAAGATTCTCAGTCATTTACTTATCTTTTATCGGTGGAATTCGAGCAACAAAATGTCCTTTAATAGCTTGTGGCCATTCTCTATATGGAACTTGACCATTTGAGCTATCAGCGTGCAAGTTAGCGTAGAAAACAATTGCTTCAGCGTCTTCTTTCAACGGTTTAAAATTTCCCAATACATAGCTCAACTTTTTATTATCTTGGATGGTAACATTACATCCGTGATCACATCCCATCAAGCAAGCATGCCTTCTTATCACAACATTTTCTTTTTGCGTTGGTATGTTTTCTATTAGCTTTGCTAATTCAAAACCATCAGGTTCCTTTAAGCCTTTGTCTTTCCAGCCTTCTCGTTTGCAGGTTTCGCAAATAGTGATGACAGTGGGCATAATATATCCTTCTTGAACCCGCTCATTAATTATAATTACAAACTTAATGCAATAAATTTTTACTTTTTATTTAAGTTACTTAAAATCTGGAATGAGGTTCATTAAAATTTAAAACAGGGTTAATGGGAATAATCTGATTTGGATTGATCGAAGTATGACTAAAGTAATAATGACGAGTTGCATGATTTAGATGAACGGTTTCGCTGATGCCTTTGGTTTGATACAAGTCCCTCGTGTAAGCCCATAGGTTTTTATAATCTGTTAGTCTTTTTAGATTACATTTAAAATGTAAGTGATAAATTGAGTCAAACCTAACTAATGTTGGAAAAAGCCTCCAATCCGCTTCAGTGACTATATCACCCAGTAGGAAGCGTTGGTTAGACAAAATTGCTTCCAGCCATTCCATAGTGTCAAATAATTTTGTTACAGATTCATCATAAGATTTTTGAGAAGTTGCAAATCCCGCTCTATAAACACCATTATTTATAGTTTCATAAATCCGATCATTAATTGGCTTTATGGCTTTATGTAATTCTTCTGGCCAATAATTAGTATTATCACCGGTAATTTCATTAAAAGATGAATTGAAAATCCGTATAATTTCTGAACTTTCATTCGAAACAATTTTATTGGATTTTTTATCTAAAAGAACTGGAACTGTTACACGACAAGTTATGTTGTTTTCTGCCTGCGTGTATATTTCACTCAAGAATCTTTTTTTATAAATTCTATCTCCAGTAGTATCTGAAAAATTTGTATTAAAAGCCCATCCGTCTTGGAGCATTTCAGGATGTACCACATCCACACTTACATGATTTTCTAAGCCTTTCAAAACTCTAAATATGAGGGTTCTGTGAGCCCAAGGGCATGCATGAGAAACGTATAAGTGGTAACGCCCTGATTCTGGAATAAATTTTGAATCCCTATTATTGTCAATCCAATTTCTGAAAACGGCATTTTCACGTTTAAAGGTACCATCTTTTTTCGTTAATTTTGTGTCATCTTTATTCCAGAAACCATTAATTAATTGACCCATTTTAACTGCCTTTGTTTCATTTATTAGATATTATCTACATTGCATATCGTTATTATAATGTCCAAATGCAATTTTAAGTTAAATTAATGAACAAGATTTAATATTTTCATTTATTAATTGTGTAACTAGAGAACATTTATTATATAAAAGTGTGGACGAGTCAGAAATGGCCGGAAAGGTGTGCTTTAGTAACGATTTACCCAAAGTGGGGATCAACTATAGCGTCGTCAAAAAATATTTTTGAGCACTTTTCTATATTGTTAAAGAGAAAGTGCAAAATATGCGTGTAGTTTTACTAATTTTATTTTTGTTAAGTTCGGCTGGTCAGGCTTATGCCCATATTGGGCATTTTGGTCAATTTGCTGATCATGGTCATATTGCAGCAGGAATAGCTATTGGATTGGCTGGAGCGATAGCCTTAATAAAAATTTTAAAGGATCGGGATAGTGAAGCTGAAGATTTAGAAGAAGAAACTCAGGAGGTATAATAGTTTGAAAAAGGGCATTATGATATGTGGGCACGGAAGTAGATCAAAAAGTGCTGAAGAAGAGTTTGGATTATTAGCAAAAGGGTTAAAAAATAGATTTCCCGAAACACCAGTTGAATATGGGTTCTTAGAGTATTCAGCGCCAAATATTCATATGGGGCTTGATGCATTAAGAAACAATGGAGTTGAGCATATTATTGCTGTTCCAGGAATGTTATTTGCTGCAACGCATGCAAAGAATGATATTCCATCAGTTCTTGTTACTTATCAAAAAAAGTATCCTAATTTAAAAATAAGTTATGGGAGAGAATTGGCTCTTCATTCTGAAATGATTGCGGCTTTTGAATCTAGAATTTTAGAAAGTTTGGGATTGAATCATACCCATGATGGAGATCTATATGATACAATGTTAGTTGTTGTTGGAAGGGGTACATCAGATACATACGCAAATGCTGAAGCAGCAAAGTTAACAAGAATAGTTACAGAAAACTTAGGTTTTGGTTGGTCAGAAACTGTGTATTCAGGTGTAACTTTTCCCTCAGTTGGTCAGGGTTTGGAAATTGCCGCAAAGTTAGGGTATCGGAAAATAGTAGTTGCTCCTTATTTTTTATTTTCAGGTAAACTGATAGATCGTATATATAATTATGTTGATCGAGTGAGCGCAACGCTGCCAGATGTGAAATTTTATAAAGCACATTATTTGGCAGATCAAGATCATGTAATTAATACTTTTATTGAGAGAATTGCTGAAGCAGAAAGTGGTGAGTTGGAAGAAAACGTTGACTTGATGGCTTCGTTTAAAAAACGGCTTGATTTAGGTCAAGTTGATATTCACCATCATCATGCAGAATTTAAACCCATCGTAGATCCTGAAGATGAAGACACCCTAAGTACTCACGATCACGATCACGATCACGATCACAGTCACAGTCATGGAGTTTACAAACATATATCCCACCCCAACGGGCCAAGGACAATGATTGATCAAGGAGTGTGTTGCTGTTTTATGAGTCAGTTCCCAGATCACGTTATTGAAGAAGAACGTTTATTAATCAAAACAAAAAGTGGGTCAGAATAGTGATTATTTTTAGAAACTACTATGAGTATTTTTAATAATTATTTAGCTGTTGATTGGTCGGCAAACAGTAAGCCCAAGATAGGCGCAGATAGCGTTTGGTTAGCTTGGCTTTCTAAAACAGGTGAGCTTTCATTGTTCAACCCTAGAACTCGGTTTGATGCTTTGAATATTATCAAAAGATTGTTAAAAGATTCAGATGGAAGAGTTTTAGCAGGATTTGATTTTCCTTTTGGTTATCCAAAAGTCTTTTTTGATGGTCTTGGATTGCTTAAATGGTCTGATCTTTGGACTGAGCTATTTGAAAGAATAATTGATAGTACAAATAACAATAATAATAGATTTGAAGTTGCGAATTATTTCAATTCATTATTTCCTGAAAGTGGTCCGTTCTGGGGCCATCCAATGCCAAATGATGGGAGGTACATTAATATCCCATTTAAAAAACCATTTGGATATGGATGTTTTTTACCTAATGAAAAAAGGTCGATTGAAGGTTTAATAAAATCAACAAAAACGGTTTGGCAATTGAATGGAGCTGGATCTGTAGGTGGCCAAGCGCTTCTAGGAATTCCTATTGTGGAAAGTTTGAGAAAATATGTTCCAACGTCTATTTGGCCATTTGAATCATGCATTTCCAAAGTAGTATGTGCGGAAATATACCCTTCCATGTATAAGATAGAAAATACCGAAAGAATTAAAGATGCTAATCAAGTGAAAACAGTCGTGAAAAGATTACATGCTTTAGATGTCAAAGGAGAGCTGGAACAAATTATGAGTATTCCAAGTAAGTTAAAAGGATCAGAATGTACTCATGAAGGTTGGATTTTGGGAGCAGTAAATTAGATGGTAGTTGGTTATCCAAAATTCAAAAAAAGCTTAAGTTATGAGCGTGATCCTAGTGAAATATATTCTAATAGTTTTTCAACTGTTAGGCGAGAAGCAAAAATTGAGAGATTTGATTTATCCATGCAACCTTTAGTTACTAGAATAATACATGCTTGTGGTATGATCGAAGTGGGTAATAGATTATCATTTTCTGAAAGTATAGGCCGCAAGGGTCGTGAGGTTCTAGCTAATGGATCTACTATTATTTGTGATTGTCAAATGGTAGCCTCTGGCATTATTCGGCGTAATTTGCCTGCACAAAATGATATATTGGTTACTATTAATGATCCAACTGTGCCAGAAAGAGCAAAATTAATAAAAAATACCAGAAGTGCGGCGGCAGTTGAGTTATGGGAGCCGTTTATAAAAGATTCAGTGGTGGCAATCGGAAATGCGCCAACCGCATTATTCCATTTATTAGAGTTGATTGATTCGGGCTTCCCTAGACCAGCTTGTATTATTGGCTTTCCAGTTGGTTTTGTTGGTGCTGCTGAAAGCAAAGCTGAATTAGCCAATAACTCAAGAGGTTGTGATTATATAACTTTACGTGGTCGAAGAGGTGGGTCTGCAATGGCAGCAGCAGCCGTCAATGCTCTGGCTGCGGGCTTGCCGGAGGAAAATGGGTGAACAAAGTTTGGCTTAATATTGTTGGCATTGGTGAAGATGGCTTAGATGGATTAAGAAGTTCAACTAAATTGATTCTTGAGTCAGCTGAGATTTTAATTGGTGGGGAAAGACATCACAAGTTAACATCAGAGTTAAATGTGGAGAGAATTTATTGGCCTAAGCCTTTTGATTTAATGTACGAAAAGATTAAAAGTTATAGGGGTAAGAATGTTGTGATTTTGGTCACGGGTGATCCTCTTTGGTTTTCTGTAGGGGTTAAGATTGGATCTTTATTTGATAGTACTGAATTAACATATCATCCTCATATTAGTGCTTTCCAAAATGCTGCGGTAAGAATGAACTGGCCATTAGAAGATGTAGAAACAATAACTGTTCATGGAAGGCCTCTGGAAAGAATAATTCCATTTTTCCAACCAAATCAAAAATTATTAGTGCTTACTTCTGACTCAGAAACTCCAAAACAAATAGCTGAATTACTGACTTCAAAAAGCTTTGGTAACAGCAAGCTGACAGTTTTTTCCTCAATGGGAGGAGAAGATGAACGGTTGTTTTCTGGAAAAGCTAAGAACTGGAACGAAAGTGTACCATCGTTTAACACATTGGCGATTGAATGTGTGTCTTCAATAAAGGCCTCGTTTCAAACGAGACTACCGGGTTTGCCAGATCATATTTTCCAAAGTGATGGTACGATGACCAAGCAAGAAGTCAGGGCTATTACTGTTGCTAAACTTAAGCCTGTTCGTAATGCATTGTTGTGGGATGTTGGATGTGGTTGTGGAACGGTTGCGATTGAATGGATGAGAGCTGCCCCAAACTCAAGAGCTATAGGGATTGATTCTCGACTTGATCGATGTGAGTTGACGTCAATTAATGCACTGAATTTGGGAGTTCCAGATTTAAGAGTTATTCAAGGCAATGTACCGAGCGCATTACATGAATTAGACCCACCTGACGCGATTTTTATTGGGGGAGGTTTTACGAAAGAAACTTTTGAATTGTGTTGGGCTGAGCTGAAATCAATGGGTAGGCTTGTTGTAAATGCTGTTACATTAGAAAGTGAGGCTCTTTTGTTGAATTTATATAAGAATTACGGAGGTGAGCTCACAAAAATATCTATAAACAGGGTTGAAAGCATTGGTAATTCGGCAGTTTGGAAACCCTTTAAGCCAATAACACAGTGGAGTTTAGAAAAAAAATGAGTGGGATTTTGTATGGTGTTGGGGTTGGTCCAGGTGATCCCGAATTAATAACTTTAAAATCATTACGATTGATTAAGAGTGCGGAAATTATCGCTTATCCAAAGTTAGAGGGAAGTGAAAGTTTTGCTAGAACTATTATAGAAGGTTTTATTGAATTTCCAAAAAAAGAAATTGTTATGGAAATACCAATGTCAGAACAAAGGCTACCAGCCCAAAAAGCATATGATATTGCTGCAGAAACAATATCAAGCTATCTAGAAATAGGTAAGGATGTTGTTGTGTTGTGTGAAGGTGATCCTTTTTTTTATGGATCATTTATGTATTTGCACTCGAGACTTTCTGGAAAATATAAAACTGAAATAATACCTGGAGTTTCAAGTTTGACTACATGTGCGGCAGTAGCTAACAGGCCCTTGGCAGCCCGAAATGAAGTTTTGACTATCCTACCTGGCCCATTAAGTGAAGAAGAGCTTAGCAGGAGATTATCTGATGTTAATTCAGCGGCTATAATGAAAGTTGGGCGCCATTTGCAAAAAATAAAACGGGTAATAGGTAATTTAGGATTAACAAAATTTTCTTACTATGTAGAACGAGCATCGTTAAAAGAACAGAAGGTCTTAAAATTGGCTGATGCTCCAGAGGCAGCACCTTATTTTTCAATGATACTGGTTGCAAAAGGAGAAGACCCTTGGTTGTAAAAGTTGTTGTGCTCGCTCTATCAAAGTCTGGTGAGAATACAGCTAGATCTATAGCAGAGAAATTTGATGTACCACTTCATGGGCGTATAGATCGAGTTGAAAATGCTGACGTATACTTTGGTAATTCCCTGGAACATATTCGTGATTTATTTTTAGCGGGCTACTCAATTGTCGGAGTTTGTGCCAGTGGCATTTTAATTAGAGCGGTCGCCCCATTTATTTCTGATAAAAAAGCTGACCCACCTCTGGTTTCTGTGGCTGAAGATGGTTCAGTCGTGGTACCACTACTTGGTGGGCATTATGGTGCCAATCGATTGGCAAAAGATATTGCAAATATTGTAAATGGAATAGCTGCTGTAACCACAGCTGGTGATATAGCACTTGGAGTTGCCTTAGATGAGCCACCGATTGGTTATTTTTTGCAAAATAGATCCGATGCCAAAGATGTAATGATGAAACTCTTGTCAGGAGAGAAAAGAAAAATTATTGGAACTAATATATTTGATTTAAAAAGTAATGACGATGGTGATGTCCTAATAGAAGTAACGTCAAAGCCCACCTTAGGATCAAAGTCACATCTAGTATATAATCCAAAAAATTGTGTTATTGGGTTGGGCTGTGCAAGGAATACTGATCCGAAAGAATTATGGAATCTTGTAGAAAACACATTGATTGAAGAAAATTTAGCAAAAGGGTGTATCGCTGCGGTAGCTTCAATTGATTTGAAAGCAGACGAAATAGCAATCAACGAGGTTGCAAAGAAACTAAAAGTTCCATTTCTCTTGTTTACAGCTGATCAATTGGAAGAAGAATTCGATCGACTGGAACATCCGTCAAAGTTGGTTTTTGATGAGGTTGGTTGCCACGGCGTATCAGAAGGAGCTGCATTGGCATGTTCAGGGCAAAAAGGAAGCTTAATGGTTCCAAAAAAGAAAACACAAAATGCAACTATTGCTATTGCTGGAACTCAAGCTCCATTAGATCACTTGTTTGGCAGTCCACGGGGAAGATTGGCAATCGTTGGTATTGGGCCTGGGCAATCAAGCTGGCGCACCCCAGAAGCAACTCGATTAATAGCAGATTCTGAAGAATTGGTTGGCTATAGCTTATATTTAGATTTGTTGGGCCCACTGACTTTTGGGAAAGATAGGTCCGATTTTCCACTTGGGGGAGAAGAGGAACGCTGTCGATATGCATTAGAACAGGCGGGAAAGGGCAAGAGGGTTTCTTTAATCTGCTCTGGAGATGCTGGAATATATGCAATGGGTGCTCTGGTGTTCGAATTGCTTGATAGATCGAAAGAGAATTTGGGAGTTTCAGATGCTGCTCGCCGAGTAGAAGTGGTTTGTACCCCTGGTGTTTCTGCATTGCAGGGCGCCGCAGCAAGGGCTGGCGCTCCTTTAGGGCATGATTTTTGCGCTATTTCTTTGTCCGACCTTCTTACTCCAAGAGAAGATATTATAAAACGAATTGAGGCCGCCGCTTATGGGGACTTTGTTATCGCATTTTATAACCCTGTTTCCTTAAATAGACGAACCTTATTGAAGGGGGCAAAAGAAACCCTACTTAAGCACAGACCGGGTATTACGCCTGTTTTATTAGCAAAAAATTTGGGACGCACAAATGAAACCCTTATGTATCGTAAATTAGAGGATTTGCGAGTCGATGAGGTGGATATGTTGACTGTGGTAATTGTTGGATCATCAAATTCAAAAATTGTTGAACTTGGTGGTGGACCTAGGATGTATACTCCACGTGGTTATGCTCGAAAAATAGATGGTGATTTGGCTTGATGGAAAAGGTGTCCCATCAACTTCTAAGTCAAGGAGCTTCAGGTGATCTTAGTCAAAACCTGATGTCATATAAAGAGTTAGTTGTTTTTGCTAATGCCCGTAATGAGCGTAGAATGCAAAATAGTAAAATTGGAAGAATGATATCAAATTATGAGAAATTTGAATTAGATTTAAATGAGGCAAGGGTAAGATGGCTTGTTGGTGACAAGGTAAATGTATCCTTAGATTGCCAAATTGTTGGTACTAGAACTAGGGACGGACAGTTTCTATGGGCATGGGGTCATCCTTCAGTACCGGAAAAGTCTCGAATTGCAGCGGAAAAAGTTCAGATATTTGCAAATAAGCAGAAATTAATTGATTTAATGGAGCGTAAGGCGATCATTTCACAAAGTGTTGCTAAGGATTTTTCAAACATAACTGCATTTTTAAACGAGGCAGATGGTACTTGGGTGGGAAATTATGGCGATGGTGAAGTGTATTTGGTTTATTACGAAAATTCAAAAGTGGATAAAGAATGACAGTTTATTTTATTGGTGCTGGTCCAGGTGATCCTGATTTAATTACGGTAAAGGGGCTTAGAAAAATACAAGAATGTGAAGTGTGTCTCTATGCCGGATCTTTAGTTCCAGAGGATGTAGTTAAAACCGTTAAACCGGGAACATTGGTCATGGATACAGCCCCGATGACGTTAGATCAAACGCACAGTGCTATAGAAATAGCACATAAAAAGGGACACAATATATCAAGAGTACATTCGGGAGATCCGTCTTTATATGGTGCGATAGCAGAGCAAATAAGAAGATTAGTTAAATCTAAAATACCTTTTGAAATCATACCAGGTGTTCCAGCCTACGCAGCAATGGCTGCTGCAATGAAGCAAGAATTAACAATACCAGAAGTGGCTCAATCAATTGTGCTGACCAGAACTTCAATGAAATCTACTGGAATGCCTCCAAATGAAACTATTGAAAACTTTGCAAAAACTGGCACTACTTTAGCTATACATCTTTCGATAAGAAATATGCGCAAACTGGAACGTGAGTTAACACCGTATTATGGGGCAGAATGTCCGGTAGTAGTGGGGTATCGCCTAACATGGCCTGATGAGTTGCTTATAAGGGGTACTTTATCAAATATAAGAAAGAAGGTGCGTGATTCAAAGATTACTCGTACTGCTTTAATCATGATTGGACCTGCATTAGACGAGAATATTCTATTTAACGATAGTGCTCTTTATGACTCAACAAAGCCGCATGTTTTGCGCCCTGTTAGTGGTATAGAGTTAGAAGAGCCAAATAATACATAGAAAAATATTAAATAATGTGAAGTTTTCGCTTGATTTTTTTTATTTTGAGTGGCCCATTTAACTTGGGGAACATTTTAATGATTTATGACTTACCAAAAGATGTTATGGACGGTTTGCAAAAAGCTAGGCAAGCAGATTACTCTAGGAAAAATAGATTAAGAATAATGGTTGGAGACTCTATTTTTCCGATATTACGTTATTGGGAAACTGGTTTTTCATTAGATGCAAAGGTTTCCCCAATATTACGAGGCCTAATAGATATTTACGATGGCGCTACTCATTTATCTCAATGCTTAATTATTTTATCTTCTATAAAAGGAGATGAACGTATTTTTGAATTTAAGCGCAATACTCATGCAGTAGATAAAGCACCATTAGATTTTGAGAAAGAAAATGGCAAACCTGTCGCCTTACTCCAGTAAGACACATGATTCTTACACGAATCTCAGATAGACATTCATACGACAATATGATTAATTATTAAAATTAATTTATGATTATGAGTCAATAAAGCGAATAAAATTCTAAAAATCTTTATATTTTTGTTAATATTCAGAGGATATTCTTTAGAAAATTTGTTAATCGTTATAGCGAAAGTTTGAATTTTAGGAGAAAAAAAATGATTAAGACCCCATATTTATTGTTTCTAGGTGATGCTCCAGATGCTTTAGCTGCAAAGGTGGCACAAGGTATAAAAGATTGGAGACCAGACGCGAGTATTGGACAGCTTCGAATGTCTGGATGTAAAGCTGATATGGGATTGCCTGAGATGTCACTAGAGTCTGCTAAAGAAGCAGGTGCTAAGACGTTAGTTATAGGAGTGGCAAACAGAGGTGGTATTATTTCAGATGCTTGGAGGGAAGTTCTGATTCAAGCGTTAAATGCTGGTTTTGACATAGCGAGTGGGTTACATAATTTATTGATAGATGAGCCTGAATTAGTTAATGCAGCAAAAATAAATAAATGTCAGTTACATGATGTTCGAGTTCCAACTGTAGACTATCCAATAGCCAATGGAAAAAAGAGAACAGGTAAGCGCTGCCTTGCTGTTGGAACTGATTGCTCAGTTGGAAAGATGTATACAGCTTTAGCAATGGATAAAGAGATGCATCGTCGTGGGTTGAAATCTACGTTTCGTGCAACTGGTCAAACTGGTATCTTAATAACCGGAAATGGCGTGCCGTTGGATGCGGTAATTGCTGATTTTATGGCGGGTTCAGTTGAGTATCTAACGCCCGACAATGATAGTGATCATTGGGATATGATAGAGGGTCAGGGGTCACTATATCATGTGTCTTATTCTGGGGTCACGATGGCATTGGTACATGGTGGTCAACCAGATGCACTAATATTGTGTCATGAGCCAACTAGAGAGCACATGCGTGGGTTGCCTGAATATCAACAACCTTCCTTGAAAGAATTGCAAGAAGTGGCGCTGACATTAGCTCTTGTTGCAAACCCTAAATGCAAAGTAATAGGCATTTCTGTAAATACTCAGCATATGTCTGAAGTTAGTGCAATCAAGTATCTTGAATCTCTAGAAAATGAATTTGAAATGCCAGCGGTGGATCCATTTAGACTTGGTGCAGGTCAATTATGTGATGCTTTAGAAAAAATATAATTATTTGTAATAGAGTTGTATTCAATTAGAAGAATGGAAAACAATTATGGTAATTACCGTTAGTTCAGATATTTTCAAACTTGCAAAGGTATTTACAATCTCACGTGGTTCCCGAACTGAAGCCAAAGTTTTGACTGTAAGAATTTTGAAGGATGGTATTATGGGTTGGGGTGAGTGTGTCCCCTATAGCAGGTATAATGAAACATTAGATAGCGTGGAGAGACAGATAAAAGGTCTTTCGATGGGAATTAATAGAGTGAGCTTATTGGATGAGCTGCCAGCTGGTGCCGCTCGAAATGCAGTTGATTGCGCCTTGTGGGATCTTGAGGCCAAATCTAAAAATAAACGTGTCTGGGAAATTTTAAATCTTAAAATTCCAATGCCACAAATTACTGCTTATACATTATCTTTGGGAACACCTGAAAATATGTATAACCAATCTATTGAAAATAATTATCGACCATTACTTAAAATTAAATTGGGTGGTGGAGAAGAAGATATTGCGCGTATTGAACAGGTGAGGTTAGGTGCACCAAATTCTAGAATTATTGTGGATGCAAATGAGGGATGGTCGCTGGAACTTTATCGGGAATTAGCACCTGTTTTGCTAAGGTTGGGTGTGGAAATGGTTGAGCAACCCTTTCCTTCGCATCAAGATGATGCACTGTTAGAAATTGAACGAGTTTTACCAGTTTGTGCGGATGAAAGCTGTCACGATAGAGGGAGTTTAGAAAACCTCCGTGGAAAATATGATATAGTTAATATCAAGCTTGATAAGACTGGTGGACTAACAGAAGCACTTGAGCTTCGCTCAGCTGCTCAAAAAGCTGGTTATAAAATTATGGTGGGTTGCATGGTTGGTTCCTCGCTTGCTATGGCTCCAGCTACTTTAATAGCGCAAGGCGTTGATTTTACTGATCTTGATGGACCATTATTGTTAGCAGAAGATCGCAAAAATCCATTAAAATATAATGAAAATGGGGTTTACCCGCCAGAAAAAGAACTTTGGGGATAGGAGTTAAGATGAGTCGACTAGTTTATGTTAATGGAGAATATCTTTTTGAAGAGAAAGCAACTGTATCAATTTTTGATCGTGGCTTCCTTATGGCTGATGCTGTTTATGAAGTGACATCTGTTTTAGATGGTAAATTGTTAGAATTTGAAGGACATTTGAAAAGATTAAAAAGATCCTTGTCTGAATTAGATATGCCTGAGCCAGCACAAATTGATAATCTTCTTGATATACATCGGAAGTTGGTGAGAGATAATAATGTTGATCAAGGTGGTGTTTACTTGCAGGTGACCCGTGGGGTTGCGGACCGAGATTTTATTTATCCAAAGAATGTTAAACCAACATTAATTATGTTTACTCAATCAAAAGACATTTTGGGGTCAGAATTAGTAGAGAAGGGTATGAAAGTAATATCAATTGCTGATTTGCGTTGGGGGCGGAGAGATATAAAAACCGTACAGTTGTTATATCCATCTATGGGTAAAATGATGGCAAAATCAGCTAATTGTGATGATGCGTGGATGGTAGAGGATGGATATATTACTGAAGGAACCTCAAATAACGCTTATATAGTTGTTGATAATAAAATTATAACACGAGAGCTATCTAATGATATTTTACATGGTATTACTCGAGACTCAGTTTTGCGTTATGCCGAAGAAGCTCAAATGGAAATTGATGAAAGACCGTTTTCAGTAGAGGAAGTTAAGTCTGCGGATGAAGCTTTCATTACTTCTGCATCGGCTTTTGTCATGCCTGTTGTTGAGATGGATGGTACGTCTATCGGAGGAGGGCGACCTGGTGGAGTATCAAAAAGATTGAGAGAAATTTATATAGAAGAAAGCCGAAAAAGGGCAATTTAAATTTGATGGATGTTCTAGTTATTGGTGCGGGACCAGCGGGGCTTATGGCTGCAGAAGTTTTGGCTTCGCGTGGACGTGAGGTTACTATTGTTGATTCAAAGCCATCTTTCGGTCGTAAGTTTTTAATGGCTGGAAAATCTGGTCTTAATATAACTAAAGAAGAGTCTTTTGATTGCTTTATGCAGAGCTTTAGAGAAGATAAGATAAAACTCGAACCAATATTGAAAGTGTTTGGACCTGAACAAATTAAGAAATGGGTTCAAGACCTAGGGCAAGAAATATTTGTTGGTTCTACAGGCAGGATTTTTCCAAAATCAATGAAAGCATCTCCTTTGCTCAGGGCATGGTTGCAAAGAATTAAAGAATATGGTGTGAGGTTTGAAACCAACCATAAATGGATTGATTGGGATGATAGTTTCGTTTTTGACACGCCAAGTGGTAAAAAGCTTTTCAAACCTAAGACTGTTATTTTGGCTCTTGGCGGCTCAAGTTGGTCTAAACTGGGTTCAGATGGAAAATGGGATAAAATACTTAAGGCAAGAAAAATTAATCTAAATCAGTTTAAGCCAACAAATGTTGGTATTAGAGTTGATTGGTCTAAATTTATGCATAAATTTGCTGGGGAGCCATTAAAGAATATAAAAATGTCTTCTGGAGGTTTGGTAATTAAAGGCGAAGCAATGGTTACTGAAAGTGGACTGGAGGGTGGTGGCATTTATGAATTAAGTGCGTCTTTACGAGATGGTGGTAATCTTGCAATTGATATGTTTCCAAATTCAAATCTAAATCATATAATTTCCTTATTATCTAAATCTCGGAAAAAAAATAGCATTGGAAACCATTTAAGAAAAACATTGAAATTAAAAGGTGTGAGGTTGGCTTTGGTTAATGAGTTTCTTCGACCTTTTCCATCAGACGTCAAAAAATTGGCACGCTCACTTAAACATTTGCAAATAAATTATTTAGGAACACAACCCATTGATCAGGCAATTTCAACATCTGGGGGTGTTCCTTTTGAGGCTTTAGATGAAAACTTAATGTTGAGAGAAGAGCCACAAGTTTTTTGTGTGGGTGAAATGATAGACTGGGATGCCCCAACTGGGGGCTATTTGCTTACTGCATGTATTTCAACTGGATATTGGGTTGGATTAAATGCCTGAGAATTAAATCACCTCATAAGAGCCACTTTTAAGATTGTTTAATTTCCATTCCCCTATCTTAGCTCTTATTAAGCGCAAAGTTGGATGTCCAACGGATGCAGTCATTCTCCTAACTTGGCGATTTCTACCTTCAGAAATTATAATTTCGAGCCATTGCACTGGTATACTTTTTCTCTCTCTAATTGGAGGAATTCGTGACCATAACTGTTCTGGTTGATTAATTTTCCTAACTTTTGCTTTTGAGGTCATTCCGTCCTTTAACATCACCCCTGTACTCAATTTTTCTAAACTTCCTTCATTAACTATTCCCTCTACTTGTACCCAATATGTTTTTTCCATTTTATATTTGGGATCACTTATTCTGGATTGTAGGTACCCTTGATCTGTTAAAATTAACAATCCTTCACTATCTTTATCTAATCTACCTGCCGGGTAAACATTTGAAATACTTATGTAATTGGATAAATTATTTCGCTCATGAGACTGAATATTATTATCTGTAAATTGAGACAAAACATTAAAGGGCTTGTTAAACAAAATAATCATAAACTTATAAATATCTCATTAACTAAGTCAATTCCATCTGTTTTTACTTGCCTTTTTTTTCAAATTTTGCAACAACAACATTGTTCTCAGGGCGGGGTGTAATTCCCTACCGGCGGTAAGCAAACTATTTGTAAGCCCGCGAGCGCTTTGACAATGTCAAAGGTCAGCAGATCTGGTTTAAATCCAGAGCCGACGGTTAAAGTCCGGATGGAAGAGAATGGTAGGGCTTAGCTAGTATGCTTTTCCTGACCGTTATCGCCTTGGGTGACGTGTCTTTGAAGGAAAGGAAATACTATGACACACACCCGATACGCTTTTATAAAAGCTAAATGGCATTCAAATATTGTGGATCGTTCTTTGGACGGTTTTTTTGAAGTCATACCGAAAGATCAAATTGATATTTATGATGTGCCAGGGGCGTTAGAGCTACCACTTATGGCAAAATCACTTGCTGAAACTGGTAAGTATTCAGTTATAGTTGCTGCTGCATTTGTTGTAGATGGTGGTATTTATAGACATGATTTTGTTGCTCAAGCAGTTGTTGATGGTTTGGTAAGAGCAAGCATGGATACTAATATTCCAATTTTGTCTATATCTCTAACACCACATCAGTATCAGGAAACTGAATTTCATGATAAAGTTTTTCAAAGTCATTTTAAAGAAAAAGGTCGCGAGGCGGCAAATGCCGCTTTAGGTATAATTGAAGCTCGAAGTAAAATTTAATTTAGGTTATTCTAGGGCTCCTGTTATAAAATAATTCAAAGCACCGGTTTTATTCAAAAACTAGTGTAATATGGAGTTCTATTTTGTTAAGTCTAGTAACTAACAGATTTGCAAATCTATTTTACGAAGTACGGTCTCTAAATGAAAAAGATTAAACGCTCCTTTGCCTTATGGTGCTATTATCAGTTGATGAGGCGAGCAGATAGACATGTCGAACGTCGGCTTAGGTCAAGACTTTTGATGGGAAAAGAGGACCCAGAAAGATTAGAAGAAAGATTAGGGATATCATTAGCTGAAAGGCCAACTGGCAATTTGATTTGGTTTCATGCAGCCAGCGTTGGCGAGTCATTGTCTCTGATGGAATTAATTAAACGAATTTCCTCTTCACAACCTGATTATAATTTTCTGATTACAACTGGAACTATTACTTCAGCTAAATTAATTTTATCTCGATTGCCAAGTAATGCTGTTCATCAGTATATACCTGTGGATACACCAAAAGCTGTTGAAAAATTTTTAGATAGATGGAGGCCTAGTTTAGCTATTTGGACTGAAAGTGAATTTTGGCCAAACCTTATTAGCTTCACCTCTGCCAGAGACATCCCTATGATTCTAATAAATGCTAGAATCTCAGAAAAATCATATAGAAGATGGCGGTTTTTTAAAAAATCTTTAAAAAATCTTATAGAGAAATTTAACTATTCTCTTATCCAAGATGAAAAAACTGTAAAGTATTTTTCTAAAATTGGTATTTCCAGTAATAACTTTGAGTTAACTGGAACATTAAAGGAAGGCTCAGCTGCACTTCCTTATTCCGAAACTGAACAGGTGGAAATTTCAAAGCAAATTTTGAACAGGCCTGTTTGGTTAGCCGCGTCAACACATGAGGGTGAGGAAAAATTAATTGCTGCTGCGCATAGACATGCATCTAAGGCTTCACAAGGCCTTTTATTAATAATTGTTCCAAGACACCCTGAAAGAGGTCTAGAAATAGCATCCATCTTGACAAAAGAAAATTTTAAAATCTGTTTAAGGTCAAAGAAAGATAAAATTTCGTCTGATACGCAAATCTATATAGCTGATACTTTAGGAGAGTTGGGGCTCTGGTATCGAGTTGCACCTGTATCGTTTGTTGGTGGTTCGTTTGTTCCTATTGGGGGACATAATCCATTTGAACCAGCAGCATTGGGCTCAGCAATATTACATGGTCCTTATGTTGAGAATTTTAAAGAAATTTACAATCGGTTAAATGTAGCTGGAGCAGCTGTTAAGATTGAAGAGGCATCAGAGTTAGGTGTTAAATTAATTGAGACCCTTTCTCCTGAGAATGCTGCAAAATTGGCTCAATCGGCTTGGGAAGTATCTTCAA
>Ga0308012_10000281_pt1 | contig 32346 bp, 34 predicted proteins | sample Neamet179_FD_203133 | JGI IMG/M metagenome (GOLD analysis project Ga0308012, IMG submission 203133) | Marine microbial communities from water near the shore, Antarctic Ocean - #179 | ecosystem: Environmental > Aquatic > Marine > Unclassified | place: Southern Ocean | collected 2014-07-25 | reverse complement strand
TAATGTATTTCTACGTATACTATTGTATTCTGATACAAATAGACTTCATTCAGAAGAATTAAATGTGCATTTGCCCCTATATTTACCATTGTTACATGATGCTATCCAGTGTGCAAATTGGGGGAGTTCCGAATGTGAACTATAGACGAAAATGTCAAAAGCGTGGGCTGATTTTTTGATTCTCAAAATATGCCAGTTCAATCAAAATCCCAATCGATCCAATCTCAAACTTTTTGCTGGAGCCAGATCCCGTGTAAAAGGGGGCTTTTCGGAAGTGATTCATTTCAAGACGTTTTTTGAAGTCGTTTTTGAGGTGTGTCCTATTGGAAAAATAAATATTCGCGGGATTTTTATCCCATTTTAGACCATTTTTCAATGCACCTGCGTACGTATAATATCAACTCACGTGTGCGTACGTATAATATCAATTCACCTTCATGCGGGTTTGACATACCCTAATAATGACATACATACACATAAACACTGGGTGCATTATGTAACATGATTGCAATGGGTGCATTCTGTGTGATTTGTATCACCCAATGCATACATGCACATTGGATAGCATCATGTAACATGATTACAATGGATTGGATAGCATCATGTAACATGATTACAATGGATGTATTCTGTATTTATATCACCAGAATTGAACAAACAAACACATACATACACACTTGTTCACCCACTGAGATGAGAGTAAATGCATCATGTAACACGGTTGCATTGCAATAGATGTATTCTGTGTGATTTATATCACCCAATGCATATTTGATAGCATCATGTAACATGATTACAATGGATGTATTCTGTATTTATATCACCAGAATTGAACAAACAAACACATATATACACACTTGTTCACCCACTGAGATGAGAGTAAATGCATCATGTAACACGGTTGCATTGCAATGGATGTATTCTGTGTGATTTATATCACCCAATGCATACATGCATATTGGATAGCATCATGTAACATGATTACAATGGATGTATTCTGTATTTATATCACCAGAATTGAACAAACAAACACATATATACACACTTGTTCACCCACGGAGATGAGAGTAAATGCATCATGTAACACGGTTGCATTGCAATGGATGTATTCTGTGTGATTTATATCACCCAATGCATACATGCACATTGGATAGCATCATGTAACATGATTACAATGGATGTATTCTGTATTTATATCACCAGAATTGAACAAACAACCACATATATACACACTTGTTCACCCACGGAGATGAGAGTACACCCCCTGGTTGCATTTCATCTGAGTTTAGTTCTATATTCTGATGAGAATGAATTAATCATACTACCGTCATATCCGTCTCTGTTGCATACAATGCTAACAACTACCCAATCCACACAGATGACATACCCGACCCAGCCCATTGATGGTGTGTTCGAACTGGTCCAATGCATGTCCGACTTCTATGAGATCGATCAAGGCTCAGTGCGATCGATGCTCACGAGATTCTTCCTTATCTCGCAAGCACGCCCATCGATTTTGAACGGATGTGTAGTGCCCAAGACACTGGACCCGCTTTGTACACCAAACCCTTTCTCGGCGTCAAGGGCAGAGGTCTGTGGTATCATTGCCTTGTTCGCGGTCGTAGCAAATCACGACACGTCGATCGAGCTAATTGTTCCTGGTGTGACAACTACGGGAGACATTCGGCGCCCCATGTATGCGCTGCTCGAGGCACTGATGCTGCACTGTGACGTCACTAGTGTCAGTGACGCGACGTTGGCATGGGACATCGTAGACCCGACCACCGAAGGAGAAGTCCATGAAGGCGTGTTCTACGCGGACGTGGAAGTCGTCAGCCATGTCGTTGCTATGGTCAATAGCCATCAGAACTTTCTGACGTCTATTTGCTATGTGTGCAACCTGGCGTCCCCCGACGATGCCCGTGGGCTGTGGGAGTGTGTGTCGCCCACCTTCGACGAAGACGAGAACGTGTATGCATCGATTGTTGCTCTGCGCAGTCTGGAGTCCGAGCGAGTGCGCACCACCACCACCCATCGGGACGCGTTTGAGGCCAACATTGCAGCCGTGATGGGGCGGATGGAGAACGTGGTGCGTCCGATCACATCCCATCTCCGTTCTGGGATTTTTGATTACTATCATTAGTCAATAGTCCCAAAAATGGTGTCCTTTGACACCCCCACTGTGTTATACATCACACAGAAACGAGTATGACATCATGTCATACCCAGGGGTGTCATCGTAAGCGGATGACGCAGCATGGGCTGAATTTTATCAGTCTGGGCTGGGTAGCTTTTAAGCCCGGGAGAGCTGGTAGTTTCGAAATACATTAGTCATTAATAGTAACAGTAGGAATCATTATAAGCCCGGTAGATCTGGATGTAGGCCCCACCCCCTCCCCCTCCCTAGCTATTCATTGTAAGCCCGGTAGATCTGGATGTAAGCCCCCCCCCCCTCCCCCTCCCTAGCTATTCATTGTAAGCCCGGTAGATCTGGATGTAGGCCCCACCCACCCCCCCATACCAGGTGAGCTCATTTGTGCATATTCTCACCTCTCTGTTATCGCCCTTTTCACCCGCCCCTGTCTGTGTAGGTGGATGCAACATGTCTGCACCTCATTGCAATTTCTTCATGATCCCGTTGCTGCGCACGCTGGAGGAAGCACCACCCCCTGGATCCGGGATGACTTGTACGCCACACCCTGCTACATGTGCTACCGTATGCCCCTACACGCACTTAATGTCCGAGGCGATCTTTATCGATCCGGTTGTCCCTGGTGCAACCGATTTCAGCCAGTGGAACCAGGAAAAATTCGGGGGGGTATCCACTTCGTCGACCGGTCCCACGAGGGTAGCACACACGCACATTCGCACACAGAGAACGCACACATACACGCACACAGAGAACACATACATACAGAGAACATATACACGCACACACACACAGCGAACGGATTCGGTGCCGGTGAAGGACGCGATTGTCGAACCGGAGGGGAAGGATGCGATTGTCGAACCGGCGGGGAAGGATGCGATTGTCGAACCGGAGGGGAAGGATGCGATTGTCGAACCGGCGGGGAAGGATGCGATTGTCGAACCGGGGGGGATCTTCTCGGGACTGAGTGGACTGAGTCAGATCCAGGAGTTTGTGAATCTAAGGCGAGATACACTGAAACTGGTTGCGCGGGAGGAATTATGCGCCAATATGACGGACCTTCTCCACTGTCAATCATCCGCGTCGGATGGGTTAGAGGTGAACACACGCGTACATATGCACACACACGTAGTCAATGGCTTTTGCGCACACACGTACACATTGCACACGTAGTCAATGGCTTTTGCACACACACGTACACATTGCACACGTAGTCAATGGCTTTTGCATGCACACACACGCAGAGCCTGGGTGTCTCCGGGAACACACCGGTGCGCCCACGTCCCGCGAAGAGGTTGATAGGAACTCAATCAGAGGCGCCTGTCAAGCGGCTGAAGCCACGTGCAGACGGCAAGATGGTCGAGTCTTTCAAGATTGGGTCGACAATGTCTTCGCCGATTAGTACCGGTACGATATGTCGCATTGCGGATCTCCACATGAAAACGAAAACCATATACACATTCCCGCCCGCATATGGTGCAGCCAAGGTATTGTCTTTTTTCTGTGTTACACTATATATTTTATCTCTTGACTTATTGTACACATGCCCGACCGCCCCTCGCCAGTCTTTCTTCGCGTGAATGCAAACATACATGCTCGCTACGCGTCACTCATATACAACCACGACACAATGCCAGACTACCCCTTATTCCCTGGCTCGGCCTCGGTAGGATCGTCCCTGCCTCGCGCGCCGCTGACGCCCGCTGAATTTCAAGCGGACATCGATCGTAATGGTGAGTTGATCTACCATGTCGAGATGGAGGGTGACTGGTCGGAAAACGCGGGCAAGATACTCCAGAAAGGGTGGCTTCAAGACAACTCGCCGTCTAGCCCGAAATTCTGCACGGCTTTCGAGGGACAAACGGAAGTCGACCAGGCTCTCCCACAAAACGCGAAGGGCTGTCGGAATTTGCTACGATATGACTATGCATACTGCGCGGACCACGGCCGGGAGATTCTGGGCGTAGAGGCCAGGCCATCCGAAGCGATGGCGGACAATTGGTTGATCATCCCTGCATGCGTGGGTTCCAATGACGGGAAATTGTGCAACAAGCAGAGCGTAGAGTCTTCCCTCTGCCCCAAACACTACATCTCCATGTATGGAGAGAAATCGAGTGTGCTGGAGCTGGCGACTGGGCAGTTGGTCGAGAAGGGCAAGAAGAAGTTCTGGAAGCTCAAGAGCCCTGTCACCGGCATGGGTCTGTACTGCGTCGACAAAAAAAAGCTCACAAAGAACGGTTTGATCTACCCAGGGGAAAAGATGAGTAAGGATGAGACCGCCTCGCATTACGACAGCAAAAATACCGACGGAATTAAGACGAACCCTACCATCCCATACGCTTTAACCTTCCCTGATGGTAGCACCATCAACGCCGCTCAGAAGCGCAGGGGGTTCGCTGCCCTTATCAATGACCACCGCAAACTCTACAGGGAGGATGTCAAGCCACGCCCGTACGCCTCGAATATGATTGCGGACCCGGATAGGCATGGCTACCTAAAAGTTAGCGATACACGGGGGCCCATCAACAACAAAGAAATTTTTATGGTCTACAGTGAGGCATACCCCGCCGATGGCTATTGGTCGGGAATTGGCTACAAGTACTTGTACTTCGCGACGCTGCCTGTCGCGAGCGAGGCGGACTTCATGGTCGAGTTCAAGAAGATCGTCACTGCCCAGCGGGAATCCAAATACATCGGCATCGGGGACGGCCGCACCGGCAACGGAAACCGACTGAAGAGCAACAACAAGATGTGATCGCCATCACCATCATCATCACCGCAGTAGTTATTAGACCAATGTGCCTTAGACCGATATACGATGGTGTGTTGACCCCGTACTGTCGTCATACTAGGACCTGTTACGGTAATCCCAGTAATGTCATAATAGCCATAGACTAGCTGTTTTTTTTTAACTTTGAAAGTCAAATACGCCGATAATAGCCATAGACATACTGTATTCTCGTTGCGGCATTATAAATAACCGTGAAGGCTTTAATCCGTGGTCTCAGTACCAATAAAACAGCCATTTTCAAGTGCAATAACAGCAAATCAAAATAACCGTTGCAATGTAATGAACTAGTAACGTGAAATGAATTTATTCGGGAAATAACCGCACATGGTGCGTTGAAACCGTATTAGTCACGGAGGGACCACTGATAACCATCTAGGACCGACGACAGCAGTTAAAACGCAACCGCGAAGTGTACAGGACTAGTAACGTGGAAATGAATTTATTCGGGAAATAACCGCACGTGGTGCGTTGAAACCGTATTAGTCACGGAAGGACCATGAATAGCCATCTATAATGGTGATGGTGGCGGGGTTGCCTGCTCAGATGTACTCTCTGCGAATCTTACCGGTAACCTTAGATTTACGCTGCACGAACAATCCGTGGGCTGATTTCCAGACGACCCTACCGTCATGCATTCTAGAGGTCTTTGTCTTAGAGGATGGAGCCTTGCCCGAGACCTTGCCACCAGTAGTGGCCCTAGCCCTGGCCGTGGGCTTAGCCCTAGCCCTGGGAGCAGCCCTAGCCCTGGGAGCAGCCCTAGCCCTAGCCCTGGGAGCGGCCCTAGCCCTAGCCCGGCCACCTAAGACGGCCTGGGCACTGAAGCGGTGCGCGCTAGACTTCTCGTACAGGGGCATGCACTTGCGAGTAATGGCCGAGGGGTTGCGCACGGGACCCGTGTCGGTCTCGATAAACTCTTTGACGACCCGGTTCTTCTCGTCCACAAACACACGGCCACTGCCACTCGGGCATTGGTTCATCATGGGGCGGGAGTAGGCACGACCGACATAACCGTAACCGTTAACAGCGCGAGCTTTGGCACGCTCGTAAATCACCTGCACATCTCCGTAAAGCTGCCAGAGTGATTCATCGATCCTGAGCTCGTGTATGATTCGTCTGAACAACGCCAGGTTCTGGATAGGGTGGTCAACACCGCCCAGTGCATTGGCGTGACTATCGATGGTACGGGGGTCCAGTGATTTCGCAGTGGTCGGCACCCCACCAGCTTTGGTATCAATCATCAAAGGTCCAATGGCACCCCCTTCCATAGGCGATTCGTAGGCGGCAGCGGTGGCAACTTTATATTTGGGTCCGCCACCAGCTTCTGATCGTTTGAACCGATTCTCCATATAGTGATTGTCCCCTACGGCACTGGGGAGTGGCTGCTGGGCACAAAGGTAATGGAAGTCTGATGTAATGGCCCCGACAGCACCGGGGCCATCCGCAGATTGCACAGGTGTTTCAGTGGCGTTGATCCAGTAATTGCGATGAACCAACAAATCCGTCGGTTTCGGGATTAGGTTGTCCATGAACCTGGCACGGGTGTAAGTCACCCGCCACAGGCCCTGGCTGGCCGCCTGGATATTGTTGATGTGTTTGTACGAGTATAGCTTGGCATTATCACATGCCATTTCATACTCGGTCTTTGCACGAATGTTGCTGGAACCGGGGGCTGCCGAGGCCGGTAAGATGACGGGGCCACCACTCCCGGCATTGGCTTCGTAGATACGAGGGTCGCCGAGCACTTGCCCGGTTGACTTGACGTTGCCGGTTTGATCCTTTTCACCCAACGGCATGTGTACATGAGCCTCTTCCGGTCGGAAGTCCATACGCAAGATACTCGCAGCCATGTCCGTCTTCTCGGCCGCTGTCAGCTGGTCCATCTGGCGTGCGTTCTGAGCCGCATTCACTAAATCATCGACGATGGAGTCGATAGTAAATATCATATCATACGTCTCTGCGATGGGAAAACCAGCAAAGCTGGAGCCGCCCATCATGTCGCGAATCTCGTCGTGGGTCCATTCAATCTCGTCCGCGCTTTTGAGGCCCAGCTTCTGGAGCAGACGGAGTTCCATGGGCGGGTCCTGAGCAAGCACCCGTCGCCCGAATGCCACTGCTAATTTGCGGTCCCCTGTTTTACGTCGTGCGGTCCTGCGCTCGTTGTTGAATAGAGAGTTGTTGGTGACTAGGGCCATGTTGTTGTATACCTCTTAGAAAAAAAAACTGAAGTGAACGTTATCATGTGTCGAAAGTTCTGCCCACCACTTCCCAGCCTAGCTCTTTCATGACCAACGTCCACCATTTGTCCTGCTTGTTGATGAGCGAAACCGATTTCAGCAGCGTGCAGTTGAGGTTATACTCGTCCCAGCTGTTGAGCTCGTTCAGCTTGAAGTACACGAACGGGTAGCTCAAAAAGTTCTTGCGGCCACGTTTGACTATATGTTTCAACTTGTCGAACGGCTTCTCCAACTGACAAAACATGAGGCACATTTTCTCCTCGTGCGCAGGGTGGATGACCAGTGGTTTGTACTCCGGGCTGAGTTGGATGGATATGGTCACGCTGTGTTCGTAAAACTTACTCCGGTTGAGTTTTTTCAACATACGCTTGACGCGGGCGGGGTTGATGTCGCTGGTGGGGATGCGGGCCTTTTGGAACTCGGCGTGCAAGTCAGTCAATAACTCCACCGGGATCGTGGTCCGGGAACGACCCTGAATCTGGCGCAGGTACTCTCGGAAATGATTGAGTCTTCGGTATGTGTACTGCCGACCGGGGGCGTTCCTGAGGTCGGCCCAGTTGAGATTGTTAGTGGCATCATATGAGAATCCAACATGCTGGACGACTCCACAGCCCGAGCACACAATGTAGGAGTTCTCACTTTCGATCACCTCACCCCCGCAGTCGTTGCACACATCGCCACCCGTCACCGCCCTGAACTGTTTATCCGAGTCGCGCACGAGGTCGGTGTGATACTTGGACGTGTACTCGTGCGAGTTGGCGTGGAGCTGAACCGTGAGCGACTGGATAGAAGTCGCCGTGGTAGCTCCCCCGTCGGAGGCTGGTGCCTCTGACTGACCCTTCCTCAGCGCGATGATATCAGCAGTGAGTGCGTGGTGCGTGTTGAGGTACGGGATGGCACTGAGCAGGTAATCATGCAATGTTTGCCCTGACGCCAGGGACTTCAAATACTTGCCCTGCTGCACGAGCTCCTGCTTGGTGGTCTCTAGGCTTGTGTACAAGGCCTCGGCGGCACCAACATCCCCATCGCCGGTGGCGGAAGTCATCGCCTCGTACTCGTTCTTTTGAGCATTCCATGCCCGTACGGCTTCATCGAGGTCCTGTTGCATAGTAGGCACGCTGTCTTTGAGCACAGACAGCTCGTTCACTCGCCTGGAGTACAATTCAACCACGTCGTTGGTGATGTTGGGGCGCTGTGTGACTTTTCTGCGCTTGGCCGTACGCCTGAGTGGCTGCTGCTGGGGTTGCTCTCGTTCGGCGGGAACGCTTGCCATTTGAATGAATGGCTGACAGGACAGCACAATTTGATGAGTCAAGTGCATTTGAATCTTTTTCTGGAAAAGTCTCCTTGTCTTAACGTCTATAGGAAAAAAATACCGTCTTTAGCGCAGTTAAGAAAATTCGGGTGTCCCCGAGCCAATCATTTGTCAAAACTACCTGGAACTGGCAATGTATGACACAGATCTTCTGGCCGATGACCACAGCGGATCCGATCACGAGCACGAAGAGGGGGGGCAAGCCCATGAAGGTGACTACGGTGACTACGTCATGACTGCAGCGGATGCATATGTGCACCCGTGCGACGAGTACGATCCACAAAATCCATCCTACTCACCCATTGCCTACTCACCCACGTCCCCATCCTACTCACCCACGTCCCCAGCCTACTCACCCACGTCCCCAGCCTACTCCAACACGTCCCCATTGGTATATGGGTACATAGACTCCCCCGTCTACAACCAGCAGACAGGTGGTGCACCACCCCCGCCCCCTCCTGTCAGCAGCGGTGCGTCAGAGGCATCATGTAACATAGATCACTCATCTGACCAGCTGTTCACAGGAGCATCATGTAACATAGATCACTCATCTGACCAGCTGTTCACAGGAGCATCATGTAATATAGTGGATCAGCTGGTCACGGGGACAGGGTCTGAGTTCAAAGCTTCACCAAGGAAAGAGTCGGAAGCTTGCACCGACTTTACCCGCGCCACGCCCCTGCCGCGACCTTTGGCGAGTAACCTCGCAGTCTACAGCAAACGCCACATCGTTGTAGTCGACGATGCGGTCAGTAAGCTCGCCCGTCTACTCGACAGTATCAACCGTTTCACGGGCACTCTGCTAACCGCACCGGCGTTCTTGCTGCAGAGCACGCAGGAGGTGTATCCCGACGTGTGGGACCACAATTGTTGGTGGTGTGCCCATCCATTCGACACCCGACCCGTCGGATACCCCATCAAGCACGTGCGAAAAAACAACACGTTCCACCTGATGGGCTACTTCTGCTCCTACAACTGTGCACTGGCCTCTGCCATGCAGCGCAACGTCAACGACATTAACATCAAACCACTGATGATGAGGCTTGTGAGCCAGCAAACCCAGTCCGCGGGGGGCAAGCTCGATTACAATAAATACACACTCGAACCCGCCCCCCATTTCACGGGCCTGCAAGCTTTCGGTGGCCCCATGAGCATCACTGCGTTTCGGAAGCAGCACTGCCAGCGCAACCGGGTATTGGCATTCCCCTCCAGTTCTCGAATGGTCCCATTCGGGTTCAATCTCTTTTCCATACCCAGAAACAAGGGCGACATCATTGCCCCCGCACGGGAGGTACCCATTGCTACCCCCTCTACTGTGGCTCCAGAGAAGGGTACCAAGCGGAAGGCCCCTGCCGGCAAACGCACGGCTAGAAAGAAGAAGGGTGCATCGAGCGACAAGCCCAAGCGAGTCGAGACGAACTGTGGTAAGATCTCTCGATTGCTGGATCAGAGCAAGAAGCCAATGCCCGCGGCCGACGCGTACAAGATGCGCCGCGTTTCTAACGTCGGGCATAACTCCATTCGAAATATCATGGGGCTCAAATTTGGCCAAACTCAGAAGTAATAAAAGAGTTAAATTTATTGGGTGTGAGTACGAACTTGATTTACTGTATTGCTTTATGCCAAGCAGGGACTAGTAGTCAGCAGCATTCGTTTTGTCCATGACAGCATCCACGTAACGTTCGTGGTGGTCGCCACTGAGAGCGATCCAGCTCATGGCACGCTGTATTAGCTGTATGTAGAACATTGGATCGAGCCACGCGGAGTATATGTGTCGAACTAATGCATGTGCATGCGTCGCCTTACCGGTATCGACCGAGTACGTGTAGAGGTCCATTACGAGGCAATGCCTAAGGTCAGCGACGAGCGCCATCATCTCGGCATTTTCCCGCTGGGCGAGAAACTCGTCCATCTTGGGCATCTGTTCGATCGGCACGTACCAGTCGCCGGCTGCCCAGGCATCAGCGAAGATGAATAGATGTGCATTGTAGCGACGATTCGCCCACGCCATGAAATGATGGTGCATGGCGGGGTGCATCCACGTCACCCCCTTGGCGGTGTACGTGAGCCCATCAACGGTGATGCCATGCACCAGGGCCAATCCTTGAATGACCTCGCCGCTGTGTTGGAAGTAGTGAGCCAGCGACATGGCATATACACTCCCGGCCATCGTGGTGATGATGTCATCGACGCACACGAACCCGTCCGCACTCACTCGGATTGTAACAGTGGAGTTCCCAAAGTTGTAACTACCAGTGGCCATCATGTCAAGCTTCTCGTGACTCATTTCACATGCATGTGTGCCTTTGTACACCTTGTCGAGCATCCTGTTGACAATTCACGCAGTTTTTTGAGCATCATGTAACAGACGTCTTAGACCATTAAATATTTTGCCCAGAACGCGCCAAAGCCAACCATTATTTTTTCTACTCATTTTCCAACTGATCAACAGTCCCGTCCAACCATGCAACGCCCTGATGACTGCCTAGTACACCTCCGCACCACCGAGAGTGTGAAGATACGAGCGCTCTTCGAGACCCTGAACCCCATCCTGGTGGAGGGCAGCGTAGAGTTCAACCAGAAAGGCATGACGGTCAAAGGTGTCAACATGATTATCCTGTGCGACCTCATTGTCCGCGCCGATGACGTGGAGGATTACGTGTGCACCGAAGACCAGCATGTCTCCATCAACTTCAACACGTTGTACACATGCCTGTGCTCCGTCGGCCAAGACGAGGCCATTTGCTTCCAGGTGACCCGGGAGAGTGCTGACGCCACAGTACCATACATGTCCGTGTTCATCATCAACAACACCAAGGATGACGAGTACGTCTTCGCATTCCAGGTGACTCTCCTGGCTCTGACCAAGGAGAACTTTGAAGTTCCCGACACCAATTTCCAGTCTGTGGTGTCCATCCCGTCAGTGAGTTTCCAGCGAGTACTGCGTTGTTGCGACAAGCGAGGCGACAGTGTGCAGATATGCACGCGCACCCAGAGCCCTACCGACAACTACATCATCTTTTCCACTGACGGGGACGACGCCAACCTACGATTTCACATGAAGTTCAGGCCCGAAAGTACCGATACTTGGACCGACAACAGCTGCCTCAAGATGGAGCGATACTCATTGAAATACCTGCTGCTCATTACCAAAGCAACCTCGCTCAGTAACTTCGTCACTCTCTACCTGGCCAACGACTTCGTATTGGCTATCCGCTACAGTATCGGCACCATAGGAGAGATCACCTTCTGCCTAGCGCCGCTAGTGGACAAGAGCACTACAATCCCCCCGCTGGTTGTACCGGTTAGGGATATATTCACGAGCAGTACTGACGACGCCAAGCAGGAGACCCCCGAGCTTGATAATAACACGGAGCCAGTCTCGGGTGACACCGCCCCGCCCGTCGCAGCAGTGGAGCACGATGTCACCCCGCAGCGGGTAATGAAATTGGTGGACAGCGGCGAAGTACCCAAGCGCAAGCGCCGGCGCCGGAAAATTACCGAGAAACCTGCCAGCAAAGCTCAACAATCCCTGTTGTATTCGGGTGTGCACATGCGCAATGCCACCGGGAAAACAGTAGCAGAGGCACTAGCAGTCACTGATGTAGAAGATGCGCTTACTATGCCCACTCCCTCACACACGGGACGCCGCTAAATTACACGCGCCGCTATGATGCAGAGTTTTGAAATACATAAATAAAAGATGTTTCGTTGATTATTTTATCTACCAGTACATGTAAACTACAAGTATGAGCCAATTCGTAAACTCTAGTGGCTATGTCCACACGGACCCTCGCGTGTACCACAACCAGGTCAGTGAAAGTGATATCGCCGTTGAGCTGTCACACGAACGGTTTGATGGTGGTAGGCATGCAGACGGCAATGTCACCCTGACACCAGCCACCTTCACGGGTAATATTGACAACCACGGTGCCCTTGGGGCTATACACGTCACGCTACCATCCCCATCGAGTGTACAGGGCACGGAGTGCCAGTTCACCTGCCTGGTAGACCAGACACTCACACTCGTAGCACCTGTGTCAGATACGATCGCTGTAAACGGGCGATTCTACACTCGAGTGAACGTACCACGCAACGGCGGCTCGATCAATGTGTACAGCGATGGTATCCATTGGCACGTCGATGTCCAACCGAGTGTGGTTGTCGGACAGTAAGCCCTGACATAACTATTTTTTATCTTTGCAGACCGTGAAATACAATGAGTCAGCACGTGAACTCGAGAGGATACATCAACGGCCCCCGTGGCCAGGTCAGCGACAGTGCCCCTGTCGTGGTTTTCCGCACGAGTGGTGTGCAACTGAAACCCGCGGAGTTCGGCGACATTATAGCCAACGCCGATGGCAACGACACCGGCGCGGCGGTCGACGTGGAGCTGACCTTGCCCGACGTCGGATCGGTAAAGGGCCAATCGTGCCGGTTCACACAGATAGGGGGCAAGTCGTTCACAATCAGGGCACCGGTTGCCAGTACGATTGCCTTCCACGGCCGTACGTACAGAACTGTCAAGGTCCCCGACGGTGCCCCGGGGGGGTCCGTCACCCTGTCCAGCGACGGGCTGCGGTGGTTCATTCGAGTGTCTTCCACTCTTGAAGTATTAGCGTAAATATGTGTTTATTTTTATCTTCACTGAGCAATAAGTATGAGTCAAACTCACGGGTACATCTCAGTTACCCTTCCCAATCCTGCTGATGGTCAACGTGCAGTGGGGATAGCGCACACGCAAACCGGTACCGCCATCGTAAGTGCCGATGAATTCAAGGGCAATATCGACAATCACGGGGCAGATATACCCATTATAATCACACTGCCCGCGTTGGCCTCGGTGCAAGGCAGAATCTGCCGCATCGCCCAAGTCAACGTCAATACTGTGACTATTCAAGTCAAGCTCGAGGAGCAGAATAAGATCTTATATAACGGCATGGTGCACAGTTTAGTTAAACTGCCAGGAAAAGGTTCCGCGGTCGTGCTACGCAGCGACGGCACGTGGTGGCACGTGGAGCTAGCTGCTGCGGTTGCGCTCGACGAACCGTACGTAGCCCCTGTGGCGGAAGAACAGGCACCCGACCCCGAACCTGCCCCGGAAATAATTATAATTACCTTACCCGACTTGGTGACAGAGTAAGTCTAGGATCAAGTCTAGGATCTCGCTTTTACCATAACACGCACCGGCGCGGTGGTGGGTCGACCGTGCCCCACGTCCTCGACGACGGTGACGGCGGGTGAACCCCCTTGCTTCCACTCCTCGAACAATTCCAGTGCCTCTATATGCACTTGGCGCTTGAACTCGTCTTCCACTGTCGTTTTCGCCAGCTCGGCCTCGGCTCGGCTCATCACCTGCTTGGACGACGCCACCCTTGAACCCTGATCGCCGACCATGATCTCGTTCAATATGTCGTCGCTGTACTTCAAGTTGGCGATGTCTGCATCGTCTGGCGGAGGCATAGGAAAGAACCCGTGGGCGATGTCGACGATAAATAGGTCGAACTCGGTGTAGCCATTGCTGCGAGCCTTTTCCACGATGCGTTCGGCCTCGTCGGTCGTGGCACAGGTGCAGTAGATACGCATCCCCCACCAGCTGGCACTGGGCTTGGTATGTTCCGCGACATAGCTGATTATGGCATAGTTCTGATTGGGCAAATTCACCGGGAAATCGAGTGTGATGAGTTCACTCGGTGTGTGTTTTGAGGTGCACTCAACACGGCGTCTGGTTACGTAGCTATCCATTATTGGTATTCGCTGAGATATTCTAGCAGTGTCACTGAGCGCACTACGGCGACGAAATGTTATCAAATAAACAATTTATTCACTTTTCTTCCTCGACTCTTCTTCCGGGGTATTGCCTAACTTGGTGATGCTGTTGTACATTATGCCCAGGGTGGTGTCATTTCCGTCACTCACGGGGACGCGATATGCGTCGCCCACGCAGAAAAACATCCAATGGCCATCGCTACTCGATTCGATCCCAGCCACGGTGAGAACCTGGTTCAACGTGATATCACGAGTCTCCTCGAAATCACCACACGCGCCTTGTAGCTGGTCAAAAAGCCGAGTGACGTTCGTATGCGCATCATCGGTAGCACTGAAAGCCACCGCCAGGATTGGACTATCAGATGGGGACCGGAGCTCCGATTGGCTGTAACTCAGCATGTTTACACATTCTTGTACCTCTGCGGGTCGATGGAGCCGACCGTCTCTGACAAGCTTGTACGAGATACCGGCAACCTTGTAGTCGATCGACAGCAGGTGCGCCATCGAGCAGACAGCATCACTGCGAATCGAGTGAGCGTGGAGATCGGCGTGGTGGCATATAACATCCGATGTAGCTGCCGCAGTCGAGTCCAAATCCATTGTGTCTGCGTTGACCACTGGAGGTGTCGTCCAGAACTTGACTTGCAGGTACGAGATGCACACAATCAACGTGTCTAGCACATAGGGACCCAGTGCCAAAACGCACGCGCCCATCTCTCTTGGTGTTGTGTCCAGCAGGGGATGTGCCACCGCAAGAAGAGGCTTCGCCACTGCGACACTCACCATCATAATCAAACATGCAGTGATAATGAACATTTCGGCTATACTGGCTTTACTCTGGGTGTAGAAATTATAATTCGATAGTTTGCGGCGCATAGAATACCGGCGAAGTCTTCTTAAACAGGGTTAGCAGAAATCCAGTCATACCCGGCTGCAGCCTTTTGATAAATTCGTCCAGAAAAGCAGACCGATCAGAGTCGGGGATTGGAGCCAGTGGGTCGCCTCCTTCCATCATTCTATCAACAAACCAGCCACACCACAGCACACACTGGTGTTCGTCCAGTCGTTGAACTTGGAAATCAAGCAGCGCGTACCCAATGATACCACCAATTCCAATGATACCACGCAGCGCCGTAGCTGTCACGGTACGAACCGGCGATTGTGGTCCCAGTGGGTCGAACAGCATGGCGATGTGTTCGAATACCATCAACATGCTGAGGTGATGACTACAATGCTCACTGCTCTCGTTGTTCTCTTCCACTTGCGTGACGGGGTCCACCACGTGAATGGCAAACATCCACACTTGTTGGAGGTCCGGATCCTGCGCGCGGAGTTTGTCTAGCATGGGCGAGAGTGTTAACATTGTTTCACACGAAAACGCTTCATCCATGACAAGCAGTTGTGATTTGCGCAGTCGCCGTCGGCGTTTAGCCGGTCTGCCCATGGCCCAGCCATTCAGCCGTAGCATTCCCCCGTATAGGCAACGACCAGCATGCATCGAGCATTCTAAGCTGGCAAACATCAAGTCAGTGTACGCGTCAGGCAACCCGTCATATACACGGGAACACATCAATGGGTCAGCAATTATCCCCGCGGGCGGTAGCGGGTATGACGATATATCATGTAATCGGTCCGCGCATATGCCATCGTTAATCATCGCCCAGCTCACTCGATATCAAACATATTCTATTGGGCTGGGCTGCCGCGGTAGATTTGTTTTTTTTGTCTAGCGGGTGTGTTAATATAGCAATGGTTCTCGAGCAAGTGCATTCAGCAGAGATGTACAAAGCGGGCAGCGGCCCCAAGCCACCCCCATTGAAGTCCGTTAAAACAGTACATATGGACTATAATCGACCCCCCGATATCACCCTGAAAGGCTGGGAGAGCGCGTTCTCACCGGGTGGTAACACGTGTGACAGCGGAGACACTTGGATCGGCACCACGGGGTGGGATATGGGCTACACATCTAAGTGTGTGGATCTGTCTAATCCGGCCAATGCCTGTTTCAAGTTGCCCTCTCACGTAGCGACAGCACTCCCGCGCCCCGTAGGCGCCACGGTGGAAAATTTACAGTGTACCTACCCAAGCGATTACGTGCAGACCCCAGAGGATATGGTGGTATTGGCTGACATGCACGCCGACGGGGATATCAACGACACCGCCTTCAATGCCCTGACTGTGCCTTACTGTATGCAGACTACAGAGGACGGTGGCCCCAGACTGGCCTCTGATCCCAGCTGCCAGCACTGGTGCACAGACAACCCCGATCAGTGTGACAAGATGAAGAAAGAATTCTGTAACGCCAATCCCGGGCACTCGTTGTGCCAGTGCATCAACCCCGACAAGGATCCCGGGTACAAGGACTTCATGGCACGACGTATAGCCAGTGGCCTGCCGGTTCCGAACGCACCGGTGCACTGCTGGTGGCCAGGCTGTAAGAAAACCACCGGTGCCAGCAGCTCGGGTGTGTTCAAGACAAACGAACTCTTTTTAGCGGAGCAGAAATGCACATCCGCCCCTCTGAACATCTGCAATCAGAACGTCACCACGGCAAAGGGATCCTCTGGTAATATTCTTGACCACCCTGCGTTCCGACAGGTGTGCCCGGGCTCCCATGCCACGTCTACAACAGGGGGAGCCGCATCTACGGGGGGGGGCACATCTGTGCAAGAACCCGAGCCATTGAGTGGCGGGAATAAGACTACAAAAGTTGTGGCAATCAGTTTAGGTATACTTGTTTTATTGTTAATTCTTCTATACATCGTGTATTGATCATACGCTAAGTCGTATTAGACATGCGCCAAACAGCCAGCATCATGTAACAGATCGTCTTAATGGATGACATGTTTTTCACGGGAGGCGCCAAACAGCGAGCATCATGTAACAGAACGTCCTAGATGGATGACAAGTTTTTCACGGGAGGCGCCAAACAGCCAGTATCATGTAACAGATCGTCTTAGATGGATGACAAGTTTTTCACGGGAGGCGCCAAACAGCGAGCATCATGTAACAAACATTGAGCATCATGTAACAGATCGTCTTAGATGGATGACAAGTTTTTCGCGAGAGACGCCATTCAATTTCCCAGCCACAGTTCCATCTGGTTACAGGTTGCTCATAAACCATTATTGTTATCATGAGCAAAGTCAAACGCCGCTTCACTTGCAGTCAGCCTGACTGCGATAAAGACTTTGCTAGCAAGCAAGCAATGAAGCGCCACGTCAACGTCGTGCACCTGAAACTCCAGCAATTCAAGTGCGGCGAATGCAACAAGAAATTTGGCGACCCGGGCAATTTGAAGAAGCACGTGGACGCGGTCCATGTCCAGCTGAAGTTCGACTGCCACGAATGTGGTGGACTGTTCTCGTCTTTGGGGTACCTCAGGAAACACGTCGCCAGGATCCACGAGGGCAAGAAGCCATTCGCCTGCGATCTGTGCCCCAGCACCTTTGCAGCCAACTCCGAGCTCACTTCGCACCGAGCTGCCATACACGAACGCGAGTTCGCCTGTTCCGAGTGCACGATGTCGTTCAAGACGGATACCAAGCTGCAGCAGCACATCGACAAGGAGCATCTCGGACTGCACCCCTTCAAATGCGACCGCTGTGAGTACAGGACCAAGGACTCCGGCGATCTGTTGAAACACGTGAGAGCCGTACATGAGCACCAGAAGCCGTTCAAGTGCCCTGACTGCGACCTGCACTTCAGCCTGGCTGGCAACCGAGCCAAGCACGTCCGGGCTGTCCATCTCAAAGAACGGCCCCATTCCTGTGGCCAATGTGAATCGAAATTTGCAACAGCTGTTGGATTAAAACACCACGTCCGTGCCGTGCATGACAAGATCCGAGACTTCGCCTGCGAGGATTGTGGCCATCGTTTCGAACAGAAAGGTCATCTGCGCACTCATATCAACGACGTACACTTGGGTTTGAAGCCGCATTCATGCGAACACTGTCCCTACACGTGCAGCCAAGCCGGCAATTTGCGCATCCATCTGAAATCACACGAGCGCCAGAACACGTACAAGCACGTCTGTACCATGATCGACGGTGGCACGGAAGTCTACGAGTCGGGGCAAGGCCATATCGCCTGCGACATCCGCTGCAAAACCGCGTACCACCTGCAGTACCATATTCAGCGTCACCACACGCAGACGGGCATTGCACAGAAACGACAGTCTGAGCGCAAATTAGCCGAGTTCCTTGACTCAAACGACTTCCCCTACTCGCAGGACTGGGCCAATCGCATCTCGTCTGATGCTGGGTGCTACAAGTTCACGAAGGGCACGTCCGCGCGTCCCGATTTTCACCTATTTACGATGTCTGCGGCCCTTAGGGCTTTCGTGTTGGTCGGGAATGATGAATACGCTCACCGGTACAAGGAATGCGACTTCGAGCGTCTGTTCAACATCGTCAACTCCCTGGCTGCGCGCAAAGGCTACGCACACGTGCCTGTGGTCTACATTCGATTCTCTCCTCACTGGTACCTCAAGGACGGCGTTAACCACGACCCGCCTCTAGAGGAAGGTCACAACCGCTTACTGGATGTGCTGCGGGCACTGGAAAAGGGAGAATTGCCCATCCAACCGGGCTGCAATCTGATTTACATCAACTATGACTGCTTTACCAATGAAGATGGTGGTCTGTCTGTTGACGTGCTGACGGGCGTGGACAAGGAGTCTTATGCTGCTCAGTACGTGAACTGTGTCACCCACATCGTGGGATGATTGGGCACGAGGCCTTCAATTCAATTTCAAAATAATAAATTACAAGTTCTTTATTTTCGACAAATTACACTTACAGTAAATCACAAGTGCTCTACTTGTACATCCAAATTTTAGAGTTAGGGCTCGAGAGTACCACCAAAATGACCGCAAAGCGATGGCGGTTCTCATGAGGTATGTTAAGACATCTAACTCGACCATTTGAGGCTACTTACCCCAGAGAACACCTTAACGACATTGACAGAGCGTACAAACACGAAGAAGTCAGTGGTATCGGGTAAGCCAGCACCAAAGTTGATCTCGAAGCGTGTATTCTCGATACGAGACAAGTTCAAGGAGCCAGAGGGAGAGCTGGACTCAGGAGCAATGGCGATGGAGTACACGTAGATGTGCTTGTCAGGGACACGGGTGTGGTGCTCAGCGTTCTGCAAGATACGGAAATACAAGGGATCACGCTCCTTGATACGATCGTTGTTGTTGAGCGTGAGCGCAAGGCCGTTGAAAGCCTCCTCGGCGTACTGGCCAGTCTCCTGCCCCGCGAAATTGAACCAATCCTTGTTGGCGGTGTTAGTAGCGGTGCGGTTCATGATCATGAACTCCTTGACGGGGTGATTGAAGTACAAGGGGAGAGTGGCGGAGCTGTTACCAGCCTGCACCGTCTGCACGTGACGCTGTACCTGGTTGATCAAGTACTGGTGGCGACTGCGGGCGAACACGGCGCGCTCGGCGTCGTCGAGGAAGACGAACTCGCCCACCAAGAACATGTCGAGGATTTTGGCGTCATCTGACTGCACTGCGTATTCGGGGTTGACGATGTCTTCCTTGTTCTTGAGCTTGACCTTGATCTTGAGGTCAGTCAAGTGGAGGCTGATGAGGGGAATGGCGGAAGCGTAGTCGCGCTGGAACCAGAACTCCAACGGCACGTACAAACGCTGGGTGTTGCGAGCCCAAGTCTCACGAGTGGCGTCAACGGGCGATTTGCCCGTCAAACGCTTCAAATGGCGCTCCTGAGGCACACTGATTTCCTCCCAGGCGTGCATGAACTCAGGGTACAACACGTCGTACTGGACAGAGCCAGCTTCGATGGTGATGGAGTCGATGATGGCACGGCCAACGTCGTCCACGAAGTTGACGCCAGCGCCGCCAGCGCCGCCGGCCAGGTTGCCCAAGTCAATCACTAAGTATAATTTCGCAAGCAAATCAGCGCTGCGAGGGATAGTTGCGGTGGCCGTGCGGCCATAGTCCGTCTGGTTCTGGAACTGGATCTCCTTGGGTTCCTGGGCAAAAGGCGTGTGACGCCTGTACTTGCTCTGGAAGAAGGTACGGGTGGGTCTGTCGGTCAAGTCCTTGTCTTGGCCGCCGATAGCATTCAGTTGTTGCATAGGTCCGCTCATGGTGTCTTAATTGCCACCAGTAAAGAAAAAAAAAGTGAGCTGCCAACAGCAGCTGGAAAGAATAAAATCAAAATTAGCGTAAGTTTTTTTTTATTGTATTCAAACTTGCCACGCGGACATGCGCGGCTGGTTGCGGGGCAGAGGGGGCAAGCCCATAATGCCCGTCGGCCGGGGCTTTTTCGGGTTGCGCCAGTGAGCGAGCACGCGCCGAGCCTGCACCAGCTTCATGGCCGGTCCATCAGGAGCAGCCGGGAAACCGCCAGTGCCCATAGACAGGTTGCAGCTGGCGTGGACAGCCCGCATGTTGCGCGGGGAAGTAGAGCCGCCCTTCGAATGAGCCACGTCGTGCCCCAGGTGGTACTCACCCAGCACGTGCAGAGGCTGGCCAGCATCCTGGCAGTAGGGGCAGAGGCCGGTATTGTTAAAACCGTTGTGCACCAGCCAGGACAGCATCTTATTGGTGGTCATTTGCTTGTGGCGGGCGTCGGACGGCTCCGTCACGCACTTCCGGCAGCAGATCACCACCTCGTCCACCGTGGCGTCGTGGTCGTAGACCCGACCGGGACGAAGGCTCACCCAGTGTGAGTCCAAGTTGATGGCACGGGTGTCGCAGTGCGGGCACATGCACTCCATGCGATCCCCAAACAGCTGCGTGACAGCGGCCAAGTACGTGGCGGAGCTGCAGTGCTCGTCGTAGTCGGTGTTCTTGCGAGCCCGCTTGCGCGGCCTCTTGGACAGCTCGGCGTCAGTTTGCTTCCTGACTCGCTCACACTCGACATCGGCTTGCTTGGTGCGAATATCGCGATCAGTGACCTTATCCAGCTCTTCTTGGTGCCGTTTGGATCCACTGTCTAGTCCTTCTTGCTGCCTTCTGAACTCACGGTCTTTGCGGTCTTCATCCCGGTCTTTGCGGTCTTCAATGGCCTTTCCTTCCGCTATCATGACCTCGCTGGCTTCTTTGCGCAATTGCATGAAGTCTTTCAGGGAGAGGCCGGTCGAGTCGATGACGACGGAGGGGGACATCATACCTTCAAAGGTCAGTCCGGCTGACTGTTTCCGCTTGCGTTCACCCGCGAGCCTCTGCACGTCCTCCGGTACAGGGCCGGTTTCCTGCCCAGACAACAAAGCCTTCTGCAGCCCGGGGTTGATGGTGCTGTTACGGTCGATCACAGCACCCGCAAACCCGAGATCGCCTGCAGCGGCGTAAGTCGAGATTTGGGCCTGCTCTCGGCGAATTTGATCAAAAGGTAGTCCAGGAAGCTGCGCGGCGACTTCTAAAAACTTTGCGAATGTCCCGACAGGGGTGTCGCGCTGCCTTGCCCCCGGAAACTTAAGTTTAATCCAGTGAAGTTGCCCAACTTCACTGGATTTTTGCTTTTTCTGAAGGTTATTCAATAGGGTTGTAGCTGTCTGGCGACTGCATTTTTCTCCCGCCATGGCGTGGAGTCCAACGACACCATCCACGAAGCTGATAACGGCCTCGTCCTCTTTGGTTTCGGGGTTGTAGTGGATCATCTTGCGCAGAGCCCCAAGCTGTTCGACGGTGATGTTCATCAGGCTCAGCTTGGCAACTGGGTGTTGAACCGGTTCATGGCTGCTGCTGCTGGAGGAGGACACAGCCACAGATCGTGGGTGGGTCATACTCATGGTTGGGAGAGTCTCCAGTTCGTTCTTGCCATCTATTAAGAGATTATAATTGCCCTTTCTGGCGCGGTTGCAGAACTGGGCCTGTTCGCGGCGGATTTGGGCGAATGGGGTGCCAGGCAATGTCTGTGCTATCATTAGGCTAATGGCGCGGGCAATAGACTGTCACGCAGCACACCAGACAGGTTTTTGCTCGCCATAATCAAATCGAAATCACCCAGTTTCATCTTATCATTTAATGCGGCCATGACATTACGTCTGGTCTCTTGATCAAATTCTCCCATAGCTGACTGTAGTCGTTGGACAACATCGACTGGGTTCGATGTCATTCCAACCACTTTTTCATGGTCCGTTGCTTTTGCAGCAACTCTCGTCAAAATCTCTTTCAGTTCATCGTATTCCGCTTGCGCCTGTCGCACCCACCTCATATTGGCGGTATTATCTTTAGCAACAGAAATCAACTCTTTCTGTATGGAGTCCTCGGTTAATGTCGCAATAGCCGCCATATCACTCGATTGTATTCTAGATAAATAGTCCATGACCTCAGCCTTGTTCTCAGCATTCATTCCACCCAAAGCACCAGTCAGTCTATCGAACGCCTGTGTGCGGTTCACCGGCTGGGCCGGGCTGCGTCCTATAGATGCAGCCACCAGAGCTGCAATTTCCGGATCACTCTGTTGTCGTTCTGCCCATTCTATTGCTTCTTCTTCGTCCTCATATTGAAAATCACCGCCTTCTTCTTCGTCCTCATCTGCTGTCGCCCATCCCTCCCCTTCTTCAAGACTGTACGCATCGTCATCAGTCGGCGATGGTGACATCGCGTGATCCAGTAACTGATTTAAGGTGTACGGGGAATCGGTAAAGGTGTACGGGGTATCGTTATCACCACCGCCTTCTTCTTCGTCATCATCTGTATGAAAAAGCATGTATGACACCGCATCGTCACCATAATCCGAGTACGATGTAACACCAGTCGGATTAAAGCCTGATACCGCATCTGACTCAACGTAATCCACTATCTCCTGTAAGGTGAAATCCGATCCCGATGCAACCGGCTCACTAAAATCCTCTACCGGTGCAGCCGGCCCACTAATAACTGTACGCACAGCAGTTAGGAGGGAATCTGCAACCATAGCAACGACTGCCCCCCCACTCGAAAAAGCACTTGCAGCCAGCTCACTAAAAGCCTCTACCGGTGCATCCGGCCCACTAAAAGCCTCTACCGGTGCAGCCGGCCCACTAAAAGCCGGTCTCACAGAGGAAGGGCCTCTGGAGCCACGACTGAACATCAGGGCATCATCATCATCATCAGAATCCGAGTACGCTTGATGCACACCTCCACCTCCGTAGTCATGCCAATAGGCTTGGGGGATATCCTCTTGCCTGATCACATTGTTTATCATCTTGTTTATTACAGCCACACAAAAAAAATAGTCAATACTTCGTCTCCTCGAGATGACGAGTGTCGCCCAGGTCCTCGTTCTTGAACACGTACGCAGCCGCGTAGACCAGCGAGTCCGCCAGGTCGTCTTTCTGGTGCGCTTTGGCCTGTGCCATTTGTTCCGCGAACGCCTGGTGGTCGGGCATGCTGGCCAGCAGACACGCGACCAGCCGGATGGCGTTGACCTTGCGGATCTTCTTCTGTGCATACGCGCTCGTGGTGCTCTTCTCACCCGTGGCGCCCTTCTCACTGAGCACCAGCTCGTCCACGCCCGGCATGCCCTGGAACACGCTGAACTTGTGGCAGGACGAGGCGAACACCACGCGCATGCCGGGGCGGTGGGTGAGCAGCGAGGCCTGGATGGAGTGCGACAACGCCACCATCTTGATGTTGACTCGGGCCTGCTGCTCGATCACACACACGTCCACGTCGTCCCACCGCCCGCTGTGCACCAGCTGGCAGAAGGCTCGCACGCTGTCCCTGACTGTGCCCCCTGAGCCTAGGTCGACCACTTCCCATTGCTCTAGCCTGAGCGGCGGGCGCAGGGCCTTGTCCACGACCACCACACAGACGCCCAGGTCCCGCTGTCCCACGTCAAAGGCCAGGATGCGGTCGCCGTGGTTGAGCACGTGGTCTCTTTTCTTCTTGCTGCGCACCCACTGGGTGGCGTCGGCTTGTGAGGATGCCATTAGTAAGTAAGAGAGTTTTTATTTCATGCCCAAAGAGAGTTTTTATTTCATGCCCAAAACGGGTGCATTGTCCATTTCGTCTGCACAATCGTCAGCGTTGACGTCGAAACCGCCAGCCTGTTGATGCCTTTCCCCTTGCTGCTGCCTTTCCCCTTGCTGCTGCCTTTCCCCTTGCTGCTGCCTTTGCGCTTGCGGCTGCTGCTGCTGCTGCTGTTCTTGCGGGGTGTAGCGGTCAGGGTCATACCGAGTAGACTGTTGCTGCTGCTGGCACCGGGGCGCGGAGTTCTCGCCGTACCGACCGGGATCCATCAGCTTACGAGTGGCTGCCATGTAGTCTTCCGCGTCCTCGCTGTCGTCCTGTGCAAAGCCGCTGTCGTCCCGCTGCGGTGGCTGGTTCTGGGGCGGGGCCGGAGGCGGAGTCGGTGACTGCTGCCCGCTGATGATATGCCGCTCGATATTGTCGAGGTCCGATCTCATCTGCGACTGTGCGCGACCGACCATGACCACGGCCACAATGACGACTACAGCCAGCAACACTCCAGTAGACGACATGGTATCGATACTATATATACATAATTAAACATCCCCACTACACGCACCTATTTGTTTTTCTTCATACATCTCACTTTCACTTTCCGTGGTCCGCATAGCTCAACCGTCCCGTGGACGAAATCTTCTTCAGTGGTACACCAACTCCCACACGCAGTGGTGCGTGTCAGGGGCTGATTTTCGTCTTTGTCCTCGTCTTTGTCCTCAACCTCGTCTTTGTCCTCAACCTCGTCTTTGTCTTTGTCTTTGCTTTTGGTTCGTAACTCTTCTGGGACAACGAGGAACGGCCACCACTTGGCGAAATACGCCAGAGCGAAGTACCCCGCAATGGCCGTCAGGCAGCCGATCCAGAACACCGGGCTGGTGGCCAGCGTGACGCCGCCAAAGTACAGGCCGCCGAGGATGCCCAAGACGATCACGACCAGGAATGCCAGCGACAGCCCCTTCTTCTCGGCACTGGCCACCTGTTTGATGGCAGCGTCGAGCTGCGCCCTGGCCTTGGTAATTGCGTCCGACGTCAAGCCACAACTCTTGATGATGGATGTCGCCGTTGTCATCGTGACTCCGTCGGTATAGTTGTCCTCACCCCCGGCCACCAAGGATTGGCGGCTGTGCAGCTTGCTGCCACACTTCTGGTTGAACGTGCTATGCACGGCCGTGCCTAAGTTCAGGCACAATTTGGTGATGTTCGAGGCCTCGGCTGTGCCCGGGTTCAAGCTGATGGCCCCCATGACCGACTTGGCCATCTGCTCCATTTTGGCCGACAGTTTCTGGTCGACGTCCGTCTGTGCCGACGCTGTCTGTGAACACGAGAAGTCTACGGCCACGTTGCTGGACATGTCGACGTTGCGTAGAGTGCTGTGTTTACCGCCAATCACTAACGACTGCTCCTGGTCGATGTCACCACCGCAATCCTGTATACTTTCATTCAGCACCTCGGCGGTTGCTGACATGTGATTGTCGATGATGTTCTTTGTTATAGCTCCACCCATTTTGGAAGTAGTAGACATTTTATTTCGGTATGATCTTGGGCGGGCACATCACCACTGCATCCTGCCCGTGGTTATTACACACCAGTCGCACGACGTACGAGTCGGCGTGGTACGGTTCCGGCACGTCATTTTCGAGCGTGTTCGCTGCGTCAGCGTAGCAGGTAAAGAGACCGTGTATCATGTCCCTGCCAGAGTCTCTCGTCGTCATCACGACGTACATACAATTCATTCTGATTTATAAATAAAAGAAGTTTTTATTGGCTAACAATTAGACACAGTAAACACGGCTGCCGCCTTATTACTCGGCTGCCGCTGGGGCCTCGACGGCCACCGGAACGGCCACCGGTGGCGCTGTGATGCTCCTGAGATGCTTGATCTCCTCTGTGAGCTGCGCCAGTTTCACGGCATGAACCAACTGAGTCTTGTCTAGCTCGTGCTCCAGCTGCTTCTGCAGCACCTCCGCCTTCTGCGCAACGCGCTTCTCGATGTCGGCATCGACTTGCTCCTTGCTCTTGGTGGCATTGGCCAGCAGTCGCTCGTGCTCCGCGTTACTGATACAGGTGTGATCGAGTTCGGTGCAGATATCCTTCAACACCTTGTACCGGTCATTGGTGACGTCCGTCGTGATCTGTTGCAGTTTCTGCTCGACGAAGTCGTTGCAGACTGCTTGCAGTTTCTTTTCGAGGCCACTTAATTTCATGTTTCTGGTCATCTTGTTAGTACCAGAAAAGAAAATGAACCGGCTCTATAGGACGCGGTTAATGTATAAACAGTGTTTTTATTGAAACTTGCCCATATTTGGAATTACATTATAAGTTTGTACATGTATACGCATAACTTATTCTTACATGTATAATATAAAGCACTTGCGAATATATCTGAAATGTATATAGCTTATGCTCGGATATTTAGATGATGTGGTACTTGCCAGCATCGGATGCCGTTTCACCAGAAAATGTGAAAGTCATGCATGCTCCGGCCCCAACCAAAGCCCTCCACCTCATAGTACCGGGAAGATTTTGCCATTGTACATAGTCACCATTCACAATTTCAGCACCCATGCTGGCATAGACCCACACATCAACGTCGGATGAAGAGTTGATAACCTTAAAATTGTCACCATTCTCAGGTGAATTCATCAGGAAGATAGCGTTAGCCATGATCTCTGAACTGGTGTCACCGGTGTATTCGTAGCCAATGGGGGCTGTAATAGGTAAATCAATATTGGTCACGTGAGCCCTGATGAAGGTGTGCTTGTTGGAGAGTTGAGCAGGGTTAGTGCCCTGACCTTCCACCAGAGTGGTGTAAGACTCATAGGAATGTTTGATATCTCCGGCCATCAAGTCCTTGTAGACCATGTTCTGGTTGTTACCGTGACCGTACTTGATAGTGCCATGATCGCCAGTAGAGGAGGACTCTTCGCCCTCGTAGAAATACAAGTGAGACACCTCGACTTGGTTGATCTTCACTGACTGTCCATCCAATTTGCTGTCACCCGAGAAGACAGTCTGGACGAAGCCAAGGGTATCCGCGGTCTTCAGAACAATTGCATTAGTTGCGAATGAAGCGATCTGGTACAGGCCGTTGATGGGGTCCTCGGTGTGATCATCACTGGTGACCTGGATGATGGCACCCCCAGTGTTGCCGGACATCCAGTTGGGCAAAGCACCGGTCACGGTGACGGTAGTTTCGCCCCCGGTGACAGTCACATTGGCCAATGTATCAGTTAGATACATCTTCTTACAGGCAGATACGATACCACTGTGCTCTTTGTCAGTACCAACTCCATGGGCATTAAGGTACACGTGGTTGTCGCCAATGTGCATCTGTTCTTGGTGCTTGGTGGTCATTGTACCGTCCACTACAATGTCCTGGCAGTGGATGCTTGCGCCGGACATGTTGAGGTCCTGTGTCAGGGTGATGCCGTCCTCTTTGATCGTCATGACACCTTCGAACATAGACACCTTCTCGATAGCATCAGTGGCGTCACCACGAGTCACAGTCAAAAGGTCACCCTTTACGCTACCCCCACGACGGACTCGGACACCCGTGTGATCTATCTGACTATACCAATTGTCGTTGTTGGAACCTGCACCGGCGCCATTATCGACGCGAATCTGCTCGGCCAATGCACCCTTACCGTCTCCAGTGCTCTGGAAGCGGGCAAAGTTCTCCGTACGGAGGTTGTGAGCCAACGCGCTGTGAGCAGCTAGGTAACCTTCCACGAGCACAGATGGCGTTGCAGGGGTGCCGGAACTGTGACAGAAGATGGTCTGACCTTTGATAAGCAGATCAGCGTCGCTGCGGATTGAAGGGTTGACATCAGTGAAAACGTTTTGGCTTGACGTGAAAGACACAAGTGCCTTGGCGCGGGGCATAACAATACCCTTTAGATGTTCAACTTTGAACACTTCCTCGGATGTGGTTGATCCTGCAACCGTCCCGCAACCGTTCCTGATTGTGGTCCTCCCGTCGGGGTTGGTGAAGAAGACATTGTCAATCAATTCATGGTCTGAACCTACTTTGAACGCCGAGGTAAAGAGAGACAATACGTTGGAGGTCAAAGCGCCCTGATCACCGTTGCCAGAAGCATCCAAATCGAACATGGCATCACTGCCATTTTTCAATTCGAACTTGCTGACCGCAGTCAAGGTACCGTCGACCTTGGCGGCTTTGTTAACTTGGAGTTTGAGTAGAGTCGTCATGTTTTATACTACGATGAGAAAAAAAAATCACCGATACAAATTGATAACCCCATACCACCGCACTAATTTTGTACACTGGCTACCATAACCCCTGATGGCATACGATATGAGTGTCATGCTGAGTACCCTCAACGCGGACGGAGTGTCGTACACCCTCACTGGTGCAGGAAGCGAATTAATCGTCATCGCCGACGACCTGGAGTGTGTGCTGGTCCACAATAACGCCAAAATCAACTGTGCCGTGTGCACTGATTGCATCGAACCGATGTCGACGGTCATACGACTCAAGTGTGGTCACATGTTCCACACGGCATGCATCAGACAAGCCGCGCGGTACTGTAATATATGTCCTTTGTGTCGCGCCCCGTTCAATGTATACTTGAAAGAATAATTTAGAGTTTTATTTAGAAACTTCGGACTGTTTAGTCCACATACCAGCAATCCCTTCGATTGCTCAGTAACGAAACGGACCAACTGGCCTCGGCATCCGACAGTCGATGCTGTAATTCGACGCGATCGTCTTCGTTGTTGGCCTTATCCCCACCGGTACAAAGTACACTGATGCCCTTCGGGCTCAGGCCGTACGATCTATTAACGACCTTGAGTGTCAGAGTGATCCGACTCTTGCTGCCCGGCAGCAAGAGCGGCAAGGGCCCACCCCCGTGGGCTGCCGACACCCCGTCGGTATCGCCGACCACCTCGGCTAGCCGCGTGTCCTCGTCAACCACCACCCCTCTGTACACGCAGCTGACTGTCTCCTGCACCAAGTCCTGCTGCAGCTGGCCGTGCAGCGCGATGCTGGTGGCCGTGAGCGGCGTAACTCTGTAATATGCCCCCAGCACACGGACCACGTCCCCGGGTGCCAGCTCGGCAGTGTCTGACACGATCAGCACAGTCTGATCGGTGGCAATGTCATAGTCCAGTGCATTGCCGCTGAGATGCACGCCCTGGACAGCCCGCACGGTGTTGGGGTCATGGAAATCTATAATTTGGATGTCCGGGCCCATGGCGAGAGTCGCCAGCTGTGCTTCTACCCGCGACACGAATGACTCCGGGTGCGGCGCGAACAACTCCTCTAGGGTGTCGAGTCGTGTCAGGAGGGAGTCATCTGGCACCAGGTGGCCCTCGTCGTCCAGCGTCAATACGAACCCAGCTTTGCCCTCGTAGAGATCGCCTGTCCACTGTATGGCCCCATCCTCGCCTTCGTGTACGATAATTCCCCGATCAGCGTCATTGACGACCTCGAGGGAGCTGCTGCTTTGAATGATTGACCCGGCATCGAGCGTCAAGTACCCAGCATGTATAGTGACGTGCCGAAATTGCTTCGATAGGCCAATGTAGCCGTACGTGTCCATAGTCACTTGATTCTTATTAACGGCCATATATAAAATCATCTCGGTTCTCGGCAGCTAGCGTGACCGGCCCTTGCGCGCACTAGACCTGCCCACACGCGGCGCTGCCAGGCGGGAGCGAGGGTACCCGAGACTCAAACAACCAACCTGGGGGTAGCTGATAGGCACGCCGCAGCGCGATGACGTCGTCGAGGCCAATGGCGATGTACTTGTCGCTCACAAACGAGCGCCCATCGAACCGGAGCGTGTACCCCATCGCAGTCGGGGCTGTGCGCTGCACCGGGTGGCCGAGGCCCAGGGCGTGGCCCAGCTCGTGCAGCAGCACGTTGTAGAACAGTGCTGCCGTGGGTAGTTGGTCAGTGTCAAGGAAAATGTCACGCACTACCCCTCGCGTAGAGGTGGTGGTGCGCGTGAACCCGGCGGTGCCATTGACGGGCCCCAGCTCGATGGTGTCTCGCACCCCCGGCTTGCATTGACCGGTGTCAAAGAACACCAGCCGCTGACAGAACGGTACGTACTGGTTCCACGTCGCAAATGCGGTGTCAAAGAGCTCCATCTCCGGCTCGCGGCCGTTAGCCACTAGGCAGAACGACTGGATCGAGGTCAAAGCGACCAGTGCTGCAGTCAATAGGCGCACTAGGTTCATAATAGGCTTTATTCAGAAGCAACATAAAAAATCAAATTTATTCCTCTGTTCTACTCCTCGTCGAAGCCCGCGACAGTACTAGGTTCATCGGGTGCAATCTGCACCCGGCGGCGCTGGCGTCGGAACTCATGGGCAGTGCGGCGCTTCATGTCCTCACACTCAGCCGTCAGGCGCAACACCAGTGACTGTGCCACCACCAGCTTGGACTCCAGAAGAGCATCCGCATCAGCTTGCTCGGCCTGCTGCCTGGCCTGCTCCTCGAGCGCTTCTGCCACTCTAAGCTTCTCCACGTGCACGTCGTACACGCCACGAAGGGACGAAGACGAGATCATCTGGGCAGTGCGGAGAGTGACGCTCATGTTCATGTTCAATACATATAAGAGAAAGAAAATCATGGCTTTGCAACACACTGAGCACAGTCGGGTCCAGTGCATTCACGCGTGGCCGTGATGGAGAGAGATTGTAGATGGTACACATCGTGGCAATCCACCGGCACCAGGATCGAGGCTTTGGTGGCCAGCGTCGCCGGGTCCAGCCAGAGGCTCCAGCCACCAGTGCGCAGGTCCGACAGGAAGCACTGATCGTCTTCGTTGGCGATCTTGCGGACCGTGCAGCGCACGTACTTGCCATCGGGACGCGTCACAGAGTGTGTGCGGCTCACCCAGTTGCGCAAGAGGCCAATCATCAACAAACGGTACACCCCCGTCAGCTGTTCAGCTGTCTCCTCTACAGTCTGCATGGCTGTGTGGTTCACACACAACAATTGAATTAATCAAAACCGGGCGCAGTTCACTTTATTTTGCTGCACACGCAGTGTGAACCATGTCGCTATCCGCCGCGCAAGCGTACGAGGTGGCGCAAATGAGGTCTAGGAATGGCGACGAAGAGCGGGCCAGGGTAATGGCCTACGTGCAGCGTAAAATTGCTACGGCCGCCAGCTTGGGGCATCGGGACGTCATGTGTACCATACCGAGCTACATACCGGACACATTACAGTACGATATGCCCGAAATGGTGGAAGCAGTCATCCTCGCCTTGAACGCACTGGGCTACTACGTACGACTGCTACACTTTCCGTCCCTCTACATCTCCTGGCGCTACGTGGGCGCTACCACCCGCGAACAACCAAATACGTTATAAGAATTGATAACAGCACGCTGACGCCGAGCACGCCTGCGAGTGCGTACCGAAGGTGGAGGAGGGCGGCTAATAGCTCCTCGGTGGTGGGCTTACCATTGGCGCTACAACTGCACGGTGTTGCCTTTGTCTGTGAAGGGCGTGGCTGGGCACGAGCCGCCAAGCGCGGCTGAGGCTGCTCATCCACAAGGTCGAAGAGAGCGAGTATGTGCGGTGAGAGTGGGCTTGACATTTTGTCTGTTGATACCAACGAGGAAAAAAAAAACTGATATGAATCTTCTTCTTATCGCCAAAACACGTGGAACGGCACATCTGCCGTCGGTTGTGGCTGGCCAGCAGTGGCAAGGCCGAGGGCCTGGCTATCACACCCGTAAGACGCTGGTCGAGATTGTCACTGTGCTGTATCCGGGGTCTACGCTGCCGAAGTCTATGGTCAAGCGCCAGCTGGTGGCGCTCATCGACTCACATCAGCATCTAGTGGCTCCACCGGCACAGGTACCGGTACCGGCTAACGAGGATTGTCCATTCACCCAAGAGACGCTGGTGGCGCCTGTGTTCGTGCGCACATCCAGCACGGGCTACCATCGCGGCTTCTCATTGGAAGCGTTAGCTGACTATCTACTGTCCACTGGCAAGGCCGTTGACCCCATTGACCGAGAGCCCATCCACCAAGCGGACCTGATGCGCATCGATCAACAGCTGCGGGAGAATGGTATCCATAAAGGCAGCGTTTCCGCCATCACATCAGAGCAGGCGCTGTTGAAGTATAGAGAAGCAAGGGAACAAGAAGAAACGATTGAGATCCTAAGGGACTGC
>Ga0308012_10000279_pt1 | contig 32365 bp, 28 predicted proteins | sample Neamet179_FD_203133 | JGI IMG/M metagenome (GOLD analysis project Ga0308012, IMG submission 203133) | Marine microbial communities from water near the shore, Antarctic Ocean - #179 | ecosystem: Environmental > Aquatic > Marine > Unclassified | place: Southern Ocean | collected 2014-07-25 | reverse complement strand
TTGATTGTAGAGAATGGTTGTTCATTCTCAAAATCAATAACGCAGCATAAAGCGTTTCTAAACCAGCCCTTGGGGAAGCCTGAGCAAATCATTCCCTGCGTTACATTTCTTTTTAAGGGAACAACCCTTGATAAAAAATGTGCCTTGATTATGAATCGCTCAAACTTCCTGAAACGAGCATCTTCAAGTGGAACGGGTATAGATCTGTATTTAGTTTTTTGTTAATTACAGTTATGAACACCTGCTTAATACTTGAGTTAGCAACCGATTTCAGGTTCGGTATTAGATTCGCTTTTAGATAAGCCATTTATAAAGTAAATAGGAATAAAATGGACGCAGAAAGAAAAGCACTAGATCCCACGCTTGTTTGTACCTGTAGCGATTTATATGTCGATCAAATCGAAGAAGCGATTCATGAGGGCGAAGATGACTATCTTGAAATTATGCAATACAACGACACACTGCCACGCTGTGGTGAATGTAAAGATCATATTGATGAATTAGTTGCTGTAATCTCACCCTTTAATAAATGACCAACCCTCCAAACTAAAAAATAATAGTCATTTTCAAATATCATTTAAACCGGTACCGCCGTTAAAAGTACGCTTAATTCTTACGTAGTGCCGACTTAATGACATCTTCATCCTTAAACAAAGAATGATAGTGCTATTGTCGTGCAAACAAAGAGTTTAGCTGTTAAATTTGGTTATGCTAATTTACTGAATTAGTCGCGCTAGTTACCCAAAGCAGCTTTTCACACCTTTTCCTTGAGTGGAAATATCACACATGGAATAAATACTCATAATGCTAAATACTTTTAAAAAGACGACTAATCACAGCTTATTCTCCAACAGCGCTGCTCGCACAAAAGCTCGCAATGCGCTGATAAAATTATCCTGTTGTTTTTTAGCGTTAACAACGACTTATAGCGCAGCGAATACATCTACCGACATTGTTAATAAAGATCAACTTCCCCGCCTATGGTCACTTGTTGATTATCATGATATTTCTCACCCTGTTATTGGTAGAAAAGGTATGGTTGTTAGCCAAAAGCGTATCGCCAGTGACGTAGGGGCTGATATTCTTCGCCAAGGCGGCAATGCCATTGATGCTGCTGTTGCTGTGGGTTTTGCCTTATCTGTTGTTTTACCGCGCGCAGGAAACCTTGCTGGCGGTGGTTTTATGTTGGTGCATTTGGCAGACAAAAATAAAACAATCGCCATTGATTATAGAGAAACAGCTCCCGCGGCTGCTTACAAAGATGTTTTTCTTGATAAAAATGGCAACCCGATTGTGACTAAGTCATTGACTACATTATCAGCGTCAGGTGTGCCTGGTACTGTTGCTGGATTACATTATGCCCTTGAAAACTATGGTTCAATGTCTTGGTCTGACGTGATTAAACCGGCAGAAAAACTGGCACGTGAAGGCTTTGTTGTTGATGATGATATGGCACGATTCCTGTTGAAAGACATACATTTATTATCACAAAGTGCTGAAACTTGCCGTGTATTTTTAAAAGAAAATTGCCAACCTTATCTAGCAGGTGAAACCTTCGTTCAAGAAGACCTTGCTAACGCTTTAGTGTATTTGCAAAAGCAGGGTAAATCGGGATTTTATCACGGTGATATAGCGAAAAAAATGGTTGCTGCCATGCAAGCTGGCGGCGGCATGATAACCGCAAAAGATTTAGCAGATTATACTGCCGAAGAAGTCGCGCCAATTCGTGGCACCTTTAATGGTTTTGAAATATTAACCATGCCACCACCAAGTTCAGGTGGTGTTCATCTTATTCAAATGTTAAATATGCTTGAAACGCTTAATTTAGAGGGTATTCAACAAGGCTCTGCAGCCATGATACACCTGCAAACTGAAATATTTAAACGTGCTTATGCAGACCGAAGCACCTTTTTAGGTGACCCTGAATTTGTGCAAGTGCCTAGTAAAGGTTTAGTTAGCAAAGACTATGCAAAAGCGTTAAGTAAACATATTAAGCGCGATAAAATCACCCCATCAAGTGATATTAAAGCCGGTGAGCCTGATAAATATGAAAGTCCAGATACCACGCATTTTTCGGTGATGGACGGGGCAGGTAATGTGGTTAGTAATACTTACACCTTAAATCACAACTACGGTAACGGTTTGACTATTCCTGGTACCGGTATTTTGTTGAACAACACCATGGATGATTTTTCGGTAAAGCCGGGTAGCCCAAACAGTTATGGGTTAATTGGCGGTGTTGCTAATGCTATAGAGCCGAATAAACGCCCGCTTAGTTCAATGACGCCAACTATTGTTTTAAAAGACGGTAAACCTTTTATCGCTACGGGTACGCCGGGTGGCAGTAAAATAATTACCTCGGTATTTCAACAATTAGTGAATGTTTTATATTATAAGATGAACATTGCGGAAGCGACCAATGCGCCAAGATTCCATCATCAATGGCAACCTGATGTGTTATATGTTGAAAGAAACCTATCTGCGGATACTGTCGATATATTATCTGCGAAAGGTTATAGCGTCAAAGTGTCTAGTTCTTTGGGCAGCTTACAAACTATTATGAATCATAATGGCGTGTTCTTAGGTGCAGCAGACCCTCGTAGACCTGGTGCTGCAGCTGTAGCCGTAGATATAATTGAACAGTCAGTGAAATGAGTAATCACTTAATAACATTGGTATAACAATGTCCGATTAATGGAAATAAAAAACAGTTTGAGTAAGACTGTTTTTATTTTTAAAGTTGTCGTTCTAGCTTTTATTAAAGAGTTACTGATCTATTGAGCCTAAAACCTAAAACCTAAAACCTAAAACCTTGTAACCCTTCGCTTAGCTTGCGCTCTGCGTCAATGACTAACTGGGAGTCAGAATGCATTTTTTTAATTTCATTCGCTAGAGTTTCAGATCCTGCTAGTGCCTCTTCCATATGTTCATTAACCTTGTCACTTAAGGATATTTGTTCATTCGCTTCCGATACCACTATGTTCACATTTTGTGTTATAGATTCAAGTTTATCTGCAATAACAGTAAAGGAAGTGGCGCTTTTTTCAGTAAAAATAATGGCATCTTGAGCCAATTTTTGACCACGTTGAGTGCTTGTTAAAGCCTCTTCAGCACGATCTTGTAATTCGGCAGTAATTTTCTCAATTTCAGTCGTTGATTCCTGCGTACGCTGAGCTAACGTACGTACTTCATCGGCAACAACAGCAAAACCTCGACCTGACTCACCCGCTCTTGCTGCTTCAATAGCTGCATTTAGCGCGAGTAAATTAGTTTGTTCGGCAATACTTTTTATAACATCGAGCATGCTACCGATAGACTTACTCGTTTCTTTTAACTCAATCGATTTTTCCGCATTGGTATTAAGTTCTGATACTAGGTTTTGCACTAAACTGAGGTTTTGTTCAATATCAGCTTGTCGTTCATGGGCAACATTTAATGACTCAGCACAACTGTCTGCCGTTTGTCCTGAGCTAGCTAAAATATCACTGATAGATGTTTGCATTGATTGCACTAGATTTAACGCATTCTCGGTAATTTTCTTTTGTTGCAAGGTAGTTGCAGAGGTGCTGTCGCTAACATCTCCAAACTTATTAACCCACTCACTAACGTGTTCAATATTGTTAGCCACTTCACTAAGAGTATTACGTACATTTTCTAGTAGACGATTATAATTTTTGGATAAAGACGCAACTTCGTCATTACCATACACCGGTGCTGGTAATGTTAAGTTAATAACTCCGTCAGTATGCACAGATGAAATAGCTTTAGAGACTTGTATAACGGGGCGTACAAAAATATGTCGAATGGCGACCATTAATAATATACTTAAAGCCAGCAGTGTGACTACCATAGTGATTAAATTTTCAGTGATATTAGAATCAAGCACTCGACTCACTTCATCACGAGAATATACAACCTTAATACTACCAATAGACTTACCATCTTCGTATACCACAGGTACAGTACTAGTGATATCTTCACTTTTTTTAGTCGTAATAGAAGCCATTACTCTACTTTTTTGATCTTCGATAGTAATAGAATATATCCAAGGATTTGGAGCGTATGAATTTATAATCTGTTTAATAACGGGTGTATCATAAGAAAAAATTGGCCCCTGTAAAATAACACTTAATTGTTTATCTAGGTCTGTTCTTGCACTTTCGTAACGATCTAGCTCTTCACTTTTCAATTGAAAAAATGAGATCAAGGTTCCTGTACATAGAATGGCAAACACAATTGCCATAACAACGGTTTGAATTTTAAAAGTTAGTGACTTCAAGTTTACATCTCCTAGGTGTTTTAGTTTTGCTAATATTTGTGATGATCTTCTGCTGGGTTGTACCAGAGTTCACTGCGATTTGTGGGGGTATTATCACTTAATTGAGGGTTCAAAAGTTCAATTATTCTGCGCTTTTGAAAGTTCCCCTGTGTAAGTGCTTTTTCTACTTCAGCGTCGTTATAAAAAATTTCTTCGAAAGAGCCGTCTTCAATCATTGCATTTAATTGCTCGGTTAAATGTTTAGCTAACTGCTTATTATTTTTAGGAACGAAAAAATAAAAAGGTGCTTTATAAGAAAGCATGATATGTGGATCTACTGTCAAATTAAGCTCTGGGCGTTGTTCTACTTCAGCCCAGGGTTCGTGCGCACCTCGAGGAAAAAAATCATAACGTTCAGCTTCGAGCATACGAAACATATTACTGTATTTCATTTCTTTCACTAGCGGTAAATTGTTGGCTTCTAGTATTTTTGAGTCAGCCCAATAAGTTCCTTGCCCTGCGGTAAATTGCTTAAGGTCTTGAAGGCTTTCTACGCGGGAAAATAACTCACGGTTACTTTGTTTCACTATAGCTAACCGCATGCCCATTAAGCCTTTATAAATAGGGATATAAATAGCCTGAAATTCATTTTCTAATTCACGGCTGCTCATGGCATTAAAAATATCTAGCTCATTATTGCGAACACCTTGCAAGCGTGTACTAAACGGTAGTGAGGCAATATCGCCGTAAGGGAAAACCGAATCATATTGGTTACCACGCTTTAGCGCCGCTACAAGAAGTTTATTAGGAAGCTTGGGAATATCTCCTACGTCGCGTGGAATGCGGATAGTATCAGCCTGAACCATGTTACTGATGAAAAAGGAACAGATAAAAAATAACCGAGCCATCAACCCTACATTTTTTTTGTAAGCGCTTACATTGGGCGTTGTGCGATTTATGGTGCGGGTGAAAATAATTAACGTCATAAAACTAACCTCTACTTACTTTGGCAACCTTAGGAAGTATCGCTATGGCGATATTAAAATGATAGGTCACAAAAAATATGTCGGAAAAATAGAGGTACTTATAGATAGACTCTAAAAAATAATGAGTATAGGAAAGTAGATCTTTGATCGAACATGTCTGGCTGTATCTGGGTATTATTTTGAGTATGGAACATATTTGGTAACTTGCACTGTAAATAACTGAAAAAAACCGATTCATGTTTTTATTCACGGCAACGACTATGCAAGTGCTATTATGGCTTAATATTACATTGAGCCAATAAGCTAATGACAAAATCATCTTCCAAATTACATATTATCAGTGAGTTGTACGATATTAATGAACTAATCACGCCTTTAAAAGCATTAGCAGATAGAGAGCGTAGATCTATTTATGGGTTAACCGGTATGGTTTATACCCCTCACATAGATGAATACATGACGGCTAGTATTAAGAAAGCTGAGATACTCGCTTGTTTAAAAAGACAGGGCTTACTCGACTTGTCAGAGGTTGAGGTAGTTAGTATCGCGTTAGATTTTTTGCATAAAAGAGCCAGAAATAATTCGGTTGTTGAGTATGACGGAAATTCGTATCAACGACGCTTTTCACCGTTAAAGTTAAGCAAGTCAGGTAAAGTGGTTCGAACTTGGGCTAGGTATTGGCTTTTACAATTACCTAGTGGAAAAGTCGACCCTAAATGGGAGTCTGAGGTAAGAGAAATTTGGCCAACTTATTTTTTAATTAGGACTATAGATATTTAGAGCAGTAAAGTTTTGATAAATAATCACATTCTATTTATCAAAATACTGTCGAGTAAACTCTAGGAAAGTAGATAATCTTTTTGATTGGTGAATAAGTTGGGGATGAATCATATAAATCATTGATCCTTCGGGCATATCTTCTTCAAATATCACCTGAAGTTTACCTGAATTTATCTCTTTATCGACTAAATATTTAGGTAGCCTAATAATGCCTTTACTCGCTAAAGCGAGTCCTTTCAGCATATTATTATCGTTAACTTCTAACCAGCCATGTGTAGGAATATCACCTTGCTTAAATGCCCATGCTTTTTGCTCATCTCCTTTAAGGCATTCATGATTTATTAACTCATTTGGTGTATTTGGTGTACCATTTGTAGAAAAATACTCCGGTGAGGCACAGCAACAATGTTGATAAGAGATTAAATGCTTCGCCACCATATTTTGAGGAGGTTCATTGGTTGCTCTAAATGCTAAATCGAAGTCACTTCTGTTTAAATCAAATCGTGTATAGCTACAATTTATTGAAAACTCAATTGCGGGATGAAGCCGTTTAAACTTTGAAAAAACATCAAATAAATATCGCTCCGCAAACCCTGCTGGTGCAGTAACTTTAATCCGTCCTTCTATTTTATTTACTTCATGTTCGGCGTTTCTTTCTAATTCTAATAAGTCATGACGGATTTTATTCATTCCTGTCAAAACACGTTCGCCTTCTGGGGTTAATCGGACGCTTCGTGTAGAGCGAATCAATAAAACCATCTCCATCTCTTTCTCTAAACGTCTCACTTGACTGGAAAGATGACCGCGAGAAATATTTAATTTTTCGGCTGCAACGGTAAAGCTTAAGTGTTCAGCGACTTCACTGAAGAGCATTAAACGCTCAAGTTTTTTATGTTCTTTCATGATGATGTTATACCAATTTTATTAAATTATTTTCTCTTCGCACAACAAAATCACATACTTAATGGAATTGGTATTAAATATATTATTGTAAATTGTATTTTATACTAAACAATGATTGTTTTTTTGTCATATTTAATTTGCTAATGTTTTAGGGAATAATAAACACATAAGCGTAAAGTCGTTGATTAAATTTATGTAGGAATAGTAGTGACTAAATTGATGAACAGTAATAAATACCCGTTATCGCGCGTGATAAAAAACAACAGCTCACTTGCCTTTGGTTGTATGGGGCTTGGCGGTAGTTGGGACAAAAATTCGATCACCGCAACCGAAATTAAAAAAGCACATGCAGTTGTTGATGCTGCCATCGACTCTAATATCACTTTGTTTGACCATGCCGATATTTATACTTTAGGTAAAGCTGAACAAGTTTTTGGTGAAGTATTAAAAGCGCGTCCTGAATTACGTGATTTAATTTCGATACAATCAAAATGTGCGATTAGATTTGAAGACGACTTAGGCCCTAAGCGTTATGACAGTTCCTCTGAGTGGATATATAAATCAGTTGAAAACAGCCTGTCTCGGTTAAAGATAGAGCAATTAGATATTTTAATGCTTCATCGCCCTGATCCTTTAATGGAGCCAGAGTTAATTGCTCAAGCTTTTGATACTTTATATGCCAGTGGAAAGGTTAAAAACTTTGGTGTTTCTAATATGCAACATCATCAAATATCATTTTTGTCTTCTGAATTATCACAGCCTTTAGTTGTCAACCAAGTTGAGTTAAGTTTAAGTCATTTGGCTTGGATAGAAGAGGGCGTAACATCAGGGAACGCTGGTGAGCCATATACTACGGGTACTATTGAGTATTGCCGACAAAACAAAATACAACTGCAATCTTGGGGATGCTTAAGCCAAGGTTTATTCTCGGGGCGTGATATTTCTAAAGAACCGCTTCATATTCAAAAAACAGCCGAATTGGTTAAGCGATTGGCTGCACAATATCAGGTAAGCAAAGAGGCTGTCGTATTATCGTGGTTAAAACGTCATCCGGCTAATATTCAACCTGTGATCGGTACTACCAGTATTGAACGCATTAAGGCTTGTGCGGAAGTTGATAGAATAGATTTAAGCAGAGAACATTGGTATGCATTATGGGTTAGTGCAAGAGGCCATGAATTACCATAAAGCTTAATATTTATACCACCTGAAAATACTCACTTAACACGTAGATCGGTTGTTACTCGGGTTTAAAATTGAAATAGCTATTTAACAATGTATGCCAGTTTTCATCGGTAAAATTAAATTGTGGTAGTTTATTTCTTTCTTTTAAAAATGAGCGCTGTAAGCGAGCCATATTATCTCGTTTCCAACGGGTATTAACGGGGTTAGTGCGTAACTCACCTCGATCAAAATCAATCAAAAAGACCTCGTTTTTATCATTAAGCAATATATTATGGCTATTTAAATCATGGTGATAGATGCCATGATAATGAAAGCGTTTAATCGTTGCACCAATACTTTTCCATACATCATCTTCTAATGCTTTTTCACTTAAGATGGCGACTAAGTCTTGGGCCTGTTGAATGCGACTAGAAAGCAAGTCAGCTTTATAGTAAAAATCTTGTTGAATAATACGGTAGGCAATGGGCTCTGGTGCAGGCAGTTGTATTGTTTGCATATGACGCAATAATGAAAACTCACAGGCTGCCCGCGTGTTTTCTAAGCCATTAAACCAGTAGGAGTCTTTAATTATTTTACCGATTAAACCACCACGGTAATAATGTCGAAGTACCCAATTATGCTGAGTATTAGAGTTATCATTATAAGCTAAAAACCACGTGGTTCCTCGCCCTTGTGCGGAGCCCGTTATTGCCTTTTTTTGTTGCCAATAGGTGGGGCTAAGCATGTCTGCACTGAAATCAGTAATCAATTTTTGATTGTAAAAACAGGTAACGTTACCCTCTTTAATTTTAGAGAATTGTGCGTTGTTTATTGTTTTGGTCACTAGTGTTCTCCAGGTAACTTTGGTTTAGAGTTAGCGTTGTTTTTTTTATTATCAGTATCCAATGCAGGTAAAATATTTTTTACTTGATTTAAAGTATAACTGCTGGCTCCTTGGTTTTGTAATACAACTTTTAATGCGTTTTCGCCAAACGTTTTTTGTTTTGTTGGTTGCTGTAATAACGTGGTGATTTCATCAACAAGTTGTGTGCTAGGCTCTTTCGATGACAACTCAATAATGGCATTTTCTAGTCTTAATTGCTGCATTACTTCGTTGAAATTACTCATGTTATGGCCAACGATAATAGGCTTGTTAAATAATGCGGGTTCTAATGGGTTATGACCTCCTACCTCACTAAAACTTCCGCCCATAGTAACAATATCACTCAAAGCAAAGGCTGCCATTAATTCACCTAGGCTATCTAACAACCAAACATGTTCATCATTAAGCAGGGTGTTTTCACTTCGCCTTGCGAGTACTAAATCTTGGTTGATACAAAGTTTTGCTACGTGTTCAAAACGTTCTGGGTGACGAGGGACTAATACTAATAATAGTGTTGGATATTTGACTAATAATTCTTTAAAGGCTTTTAAAGCAATAGCTTCATCACCTTCATGGGTAGAGGCAACTAACCAAAGTGTTCTTTTAGGTTGGTTGTTGTCAGCATTGAAGTCAGGTGTGTTTAATTTATGGAAAAGCAATTTACTTAACTCTTCTTTCTTAGTCATGACTTGATCATTAATACTGATGTCGAATTTTAGGTTGCCACTATTAACACTGTGACTTTCATGTGCCCCCAACTGTAAAAAGTGCTCTAAATTTTCTTGGCTCTGGCAAAGTATTTTATCGAAACGATTTAAGCACGGTTTAATAAGTGTTGAAACTTTAGCGTAGCTTGTTAGTGATTTTTTGGATAAACGACCATTGATTAATAATAATTTAACGTGTTTTTTTGTGCATTGTGCAACGAGATTTGGCCATAGTTCTGTTTCCATGAAAATCATCATTTTAGGCTTGAGTCGATGTAAAAATAATGTCGTGCAGGGAAGAATGTCTAGCGGTAAATAGCCGTGTTGAACTCTTTCAGCGAAAAGTTTTTTTATTTGTGCAGACCCCGTTGGTGTAAATGAAGTAATAGTAATGGGTAAATCAGGGTAAGTGAGTAGTAATTTTTCGATAAAGCTTTTTAGAGCCATAACTTCGCCAACACTCGCCGCATGAACAACAATTCCTCCTTGTTTACAGGGCTTGGGGAAGTAACCCAAACGCTCAAATAAGCGCTGACGGTAAGCTTTATTATTTTTAGATCGAACGAGTAAAAAAGTGAGAATTAGCGGGAGCAATAGTAGTAATAAAATACGGTAAATTAACAGGGAAATCATATCGGTGAATATTACTCTATAATAAGTTTATTGTTAGATTATACCAAAGGCTTGCTAAATAAGCGTTAGTATAACAATTACATTTAGTTAGTATTAATCTCAATATCAAAAAATTAAATATTAGGTAAAGCATGAACGCCTTTAATTGTACAAATTTCACACGGTTATTTCATTTAAGCTTCATAATGATGAATAGCTTAGTCTTTTCGGTTGCTGCCCAAAGCGAGACTAAAGAGAATAAGGTTAACGAGGTTGTTGCAGAAAAAATAGCCCAGAACAAAGCGGATTATGCCGCTAAAAATAAATATCAAGTGCAGATTAAAGCACGTGAAGATCATGAGTTTTTATTATCGGCAGATTATCGTTTTTTTCCAGAAAAAGCTACGGCTAGAAATATGTCAGGGGTAATTGTTTTACATGATTGTAAAAGTAATAGAAGTAAATACAATAGTTTATCTGCAAGTATTGCAGAGCAGGGCTTGCATACGTTATCACTCGACCTACGCGGTTATGGCAAAAGTATTGATGAGGGGTATTCTGAACGAGAAGTGAAAAAAATCGCTAAAAACATTGTCAGTTACGACAGTGAAATTGCCGTGCTAATGTCTTATTGGTCAGAAGATTTATTGGCAGCCTATAATTTTTTACGTACTAAAGTTAATAAAAACGAAGGGATATCGGTGGTTGCTAGTGGTTGTAGTGGTACGTATGCCGTTTTATTAGCTGATGTTTTAAAGGTTAAATCATTGGTACTTTTAACTCCGAAAATGTCTTATGCCGATAAAGAACGTTACAAAAACCTAATAGATACACCAAGTTATTTTATTAGTTCGGCACAGCATGCAATGAGCTATACAACAGCACAGGAACTTTTTACTTGGAGTGGAGACAAGCACTCAAAACACCAAATATATAAAGGCGATAAATTAAATTATAAAATTATTGAAGCGAACCAATATTTGGTAAATGATATTGCCCTTTGGCTGAAATTTACCCTACGTTAAATGGGCTGAATATCGATAGTAACCGCTACTAATTTATACCAATCAACAATCCATTCTATGATGTTTGATTCAGAGTATCATTTCTTCTATCAAGATCCTTTTTCTTGTCCTTAAATTCGTTATACTAGCATCTAATAAGTGTGTAATACCGTTTAGGTTAACACCTAACAATATTAATAGTTCAATACAGTATTTGCTGTTTTCAAGACAGTAATTAAATGGGGAATGAAAAGTGCCAGATAATAGTTTTAAGCATATGTCAGTCAGTGATTTACAAGGCTATTTAGCCGGTAAATCGCATGTAGTAGTCGATATTCGAGATGCTAATTCGTTTGAAAGTGGTCGGATTCCTGAAGCCATTCATTTAACGAATGAATCATTACCAGACTTTTTACGTGATGCAGATCTTGATGCCCCAGTAGTTGTCTGTTGTTATCATGGCATCTCTAGCCAACAAGCTGCAGAATTTTTGATAAGCCAAGATTTTACAGAAGTTTATTCACTTGACGGTGGTTTTACTCAGTGGCAAACACAATGCCCTGAAACTATTGAGCGATAATTACCAATGACAAATGAGTCTGCAGAGAGTACTGATACTTTACAGTCATTGGTTCAGCTTAAAGATCATAATATTGCGCTATTATTCAGTAATTATTTACATTCTTTAGGTATTAAATCACAAATAAAATCAAGCCAAGATGAAGGCCATGTTATTTATTGCCCACAAGATAAAATCTCACAGGCAAAAATAGAATTTGATGCTTTCATTTTGACGCCTCATGCGGATAAGTATCAACAAGCTGCTTGGGATAGAAGTGAAGCAGTCACGTTAAATACAGATGATTCCAGCTTATTAAGTAGCTTTAAAGACAGCTTTTTAGCGCATGCTGGTTGGGTTACTTTATTGGTTTTTACACTTTGTTGGGCTGTATTTCTGGGTAGTGAACTCGGCTGGGGCCAAGCTATTTTTAATACTTTACAGTTTTACCCACGACTATCACTCGATGCTTTGTTGGATGATCCTCTTCGTTTAATTGGCCCTGCATTTTTTCACTTTTCATGGCTACATATAGTTTTTAATACCATGTGGTGGTGGCAACTGGGAGGTAGTATTGAAAAAACTTTAGGAAAAACGACGTTAATCAATCTACTACTTATCTCAGCGATTGTTTCTAATATAGGGCAATACTTAGTGTCAGGATCGAATTTTGGTGGTTTATCTGGCGTAGTGTATGCACTTGTAGGCTTTGTTTGGTGGTTTGGTTATTTAGCGCCAGAACGTGGTTTGACACTAGCTAAACCGCTGGTTGGTTTTTTGCTTTTTTGGTTAGCACTTGGTTTTGTTGACTTACTTCCGGTAAATGTAGCTAATACTGCACATTTACTTGGCTTGTTATCAGGTTGTTTTTTAGCGCTGTATACCGTAAAAGTTATAGGAGTAGGGGCTAAGAAGAAGCTTAGGTAAATAGGCTTGCTTGATGGTTAGCTAACTAGTTATCTAACCATTGAGTAAAGAGTAACTTTTTAATGAGTGGTTCGCCGGTTTCTTGGATTAATAATTCCTTTACCAGTTCTTCACACTGTAATTGTATTTCAGCTCTGCCTTTCATTGATTTTACTTTAGCTTCGGCTTGCTGACCGATAATGTTGATAATAGCATCTCGTAACAAAGGAGCATGGTGTTCAACAATGGTTAAATTATCGCCTTCAACCATTAATTCAACGGTTAAACGAACATAGCCCATCTTCTTTTTAGCGGCAACATAGTTTGTGATAATGTCAGGTTCAAACCCGAAATAAGCATAACTACTAGCATTAGCTTTTAAAGTACTAGTACTCAAGGTAAGTAAAACAGAAAAAATAAATAAGCTTTTAAACATAAAATTACAGTCGACAGAGAATGATTGAACTTACCTTTATCATACCCCTATTTTGTTTTTTTGCCTGATTATTTTTCATTAATTTATAATTTTTATACGCTAAGAATTTAGAGAAATGAGTTTACGGTTGAGGTCTGATATTATAGCGGCGATATAGCGACGACTTAACTCGTGCTTGTTTAATTCAGTATACCAATTAAGTCTATTTATGAAGTACATATATGAAGCGAAACACAGTTAATTTTCCAGTAACGTTATCAGGACAATGGCAATCTCCGAGTGATGAGTATTTATCGCAAATACCCGATACACTCAAAAATTGGTTGCTTGATGAAGGTTCACTCACAGCAAGACTTAAAAGCCATTGTGATGACTTTAAAGTGAAAGTCATTGGTGAGGAGGAGCAACTTTGTTCAGCAGCTGAGGCATGTGACCTGATTAAAGTCGGTGAGCCAATTTTAGTGCGAGAAGTGCTTTTATACTGCGATAATATACCGCAAGTTTTTGCTCGCAGCTTACTCCCATTAAAAAGTTTAACGGGCAAAGAGGAGGCTTTAGCGCATTTAGGCGATCAACCTTTAGGTCAGGTACTATTTAATAACCCTTCATTACAACGACAAGGATTAGAGATTTCTCCTTTTAGTCATGGCTCAAGTATGACTTTATTAGCAAAAAATCTATCCATAAAAAGTGGAGAGGAACAAGCCACTGAAGTCAAAAATGAGCAATTTTGGGGGCGAAGATCTATTTTTATTTTGGAAAATAAACCGTTGATGGTTGCAGAAGTTTTCCTCCCCGGTGCTTTTGTTTACCAAAAGGCCAAAACTTACTAAGCCCTATATCATTACTTAAATATATTATTAAATACAAATGACTAATACTGAAAATACAATGTTAAAAAGTCTTCAACAAAAGTGGTTAGCAGTAAAGTTAATTACTCGTATGGATAAGCCCATTGGTACCTATTTATTATTATGGCCAACGTATTGGGCTTTATGGATTGCCAGTGATGGCTGGCCGAGTATGCATATTTTATTAGCTTTTAGCTTTGGCGTTTTTATCATGCGTAGTGCGGGGTGTGTAGTAAATGACTTCGCCGACAGAGAAATAGACGGCAAGGTTGAACGCACTAAAAATAGGCCACTTGTTAATGGCATGATGACAAGCGAAGAGGCTATTAGTTTATTTGGCCTTTTAATCGGTATGGCGCTAGGGTTAGTGTTAACGCTGAGTTGGCCAACTATTTATTTGTCTGTTGTTGCGGTATTTTTAGCGACACTTTACCCCTTTATGAAGCGTCATACCCATTTTCCACAAGTTTTTTTAGGTGCAGCGTTTAGCTGGGGAATGATAATGGCCTTTTCTGAAGCGCAGGGTCATATTCCGCTTGTTGCTTGGTTACTCTTTACTGCTAATTTATGTTGGACTGTTTCTTACGATACGATGTATGCCATGGTTGATAGAGATGATGATATTAAAATCGGCGTTAAATCTACAGCGATTATATTTGGAAAAAAGGATAAACGTATTATTGGTTTTTTACAATTAATAACCTTGGCTCTATTATGGACCGTAGGGGATATATTAGCATTTGGTTGGCCTTATCAATTGTCTCTTATTGTGGCTGCAGGTTTATTTAGCTACCAGCAGTTATTGATTGTTAATCGAGATAGAAATGCGTGTTTCCAAGCTTTTTTACATAACCATTGGGTAGGTTTGGTTGTATTTGTTGGGATCTCAATTGAGTATTTATAGTACTCACCTTAACTTCGTTTAATGAATAACGATTAAACGTAACGGGTATATACCCGTTAGTATCACAGAATTGGTTATGTAGACACAGTTAAGGAGAACATAGCCAACAGAATTAGTTTAAGAGCTTAACAAGTTCATTAAAAGGCACGGGTTTATTGAAGTAATAACCTTGGTATTGATAACAACCAAGATCCTTTAAACAGTTAAGTTCATCAAGGGTCTCTACACCTTCAGCAAGTATATCCATATTCAGTGTTTCACCTAAGCTAATAATCATACTGGCGATTGCCGCACTTTCTTTACTTTTCTCAATATTGGCGACGAAAGATCGATCTATTTTTAATACACTCGCCGGAATACGTTTTAGATAAGTCAGTGATGAATATCCCGTTCCAAAATCATCGATACTACAATCAATATCGTTCGCTTTGAGCGAAGCAATCAATTTAATTGAATCTTCAATGTTTTCTACCAGTAAATTTTCTGTTAACTCCAATGCTAAAATTTCTGCAGGAATATTATTTTGTTTGATAGCCCGCATAACTTTGTCTTGAAAGTCATGCTGAATTAGTTGTTTAGCACTGACGTTAATGGCAACTTTTTTAAAGGTCTTTGGTAATTTTAATTTCTCAAGTTTATTAATATCACGACATGCTTGTTCAAGCACCCATTGACCAATGTCTAGAATCAAATCACTTTCTTCAGCAATAGGTATATAAACGGCAGGTGACTCCATACCATATAAAGGATGATGCCAGCGTAATAATGCTTCAGCGCCAATAATGTTGCCATCACTATTGTATTGGGGTTGGTAAAATAATTTAAAGTCTCCGTTTTCTAATCCTTGTTTCATGTCATCAACATACGCTAGCCGTTTTTTTATTTTATCTGACATAACGGGTTTGTATTGTTTTCCTTGTCTGCTTTTTTCTCGCTTTGCTTCATACATTGCAATATCAGCAAATTTAATCAGGTTATTCGCTGTACTACTCTGTAGTGGAAAAAGAGCATAGCCAATACTACAATTGAGCTTGTATGAGTTAGCTTTGACAACAAAAGGGATAGTCAGTAACTGATTAATTTCTTCAATAACTTGAATAATAGTCTCTTGATAATTGTGATTGAGACCTTTCAAAAGAACAATAAATTCATCACCACCAAAACGTGCTACATCAAGGTGTTCATTACTTAAAGAATTAAGTCGATTGGCTAAAGTAACTAGTATTTGATCTCCTACACCGTGGCCCATAGCATCATTTATAGGCTTAAACTGGTTAAGATCAATGAAGATGACGCTACCAAAATTTTTATTAGTATGAGCATCTTCTATGGCGTCGGTAAGTAACTTGTTCAGGTGTTGGCGATTAAATAACCCTGTTAGACCATCGTGCTCGGCTTGAAAAGCGACTTTTTCCTCGATGAGTTGTCTAGAGTGGACTTCTTTAACAAGAGAGTCGTGTATTAATGAGGTATAACAACTCGTCGATAATTTTTGCAAAATAGGCAATAGTGCTTTTTGTACTTCAGGCTCGATTTCATAGTGTGATTCAAAAATAAGTAAACCATGGTTTGGTATGATAAAGCCAAAGAGGTGTTGACCATTTTCACATTTAAAAGAAAGGCTTACCTGTTCATTGTTAAGTTTTTCGGTAAAGTTACATAACACTTCATCTTGCGACCATGGGACTCCCTGTTTTCTTTTAGGAATGCTGAGTAAATGTTGATAGTTGGTGATTTCAAGAGGAACTAATTTACTTGGTATACCACTGTAATCGCAATGCACATAAATATGAGCACTAGTTAGGTTTAGACGGTTAAAGCAGACCTTTAAAAATACTTTTAGCATGGCTTTTAAGTCAAGCTTATTGCCAATGGCCATGGCAAGCTCATGCTGCAGTGATATTATAAATAGTGCTTTATTCATTGATTAATAATTCCTACCAAGCGCCAATAACAGTTGATTTGTTAAGAAGGCGAATAGATCCACTTTTGCTATTGGCAATTTCACCGATTGAAAGCACTCCAAATAAAGCAGACGAAGAGCAATGTTTGTTGATGACTTGCAATTCTCTATCAAACTCATCTTCCATATATAAGACTCTACTGATGCAGTCGAACACCATAGCTATTTGTTCAGTTGGATTATTTGAATTTGAAAAAACGTTAACAGCGGCTTCTTCTGCAGCGTTAATTAAGTTGTTGATATCACCTTCAAGTAAATAAACCATCGAGTTAATAGGTATTTTCCCCACACATTGTAAATGGTTATTTTCCGTTAAAATGGGGTCACGAACAATTAGGTTATTACTCATATCATCAATACCTAAGGGAAAGTGTTTGGCAATATCGAAAAAGTTTTCTGTTTGAAATTTATATTCACTGGCGTTTTCTATAGCTTGTGAATATATCTCAAAAGCGGGTTGGTAATTTAAGCTCTGCACAGTTTGTCCTTGTGCTTCAGAAACTAAATATGGGCCTTGAAGTATTTTCCAACCATGGGCAATACTGGTGGTTAATTTTCTAGGTAAAGTGACTAACAACACTACATTGGTATGTAAGCCTTGATTCGTAAATATGCAGGGGCGTTGAATAAAGTCGAGATGACCTGCACCGCCGCCAGCAATGGTAATACTGTGATCTAAACATTCAAAAATAGAATCGATAAAATCTTCAATATTGGTCATTAAACCATCATAAAACATCAAAAAGTTGTCTTGACCATGAAAGTTTTTATTTTTTTCTAATTGTGAATTGATTAAGTCTTCTAGTGCATCTTCACTCTTGAGGAGGTGTAAATCAGAAAAAATGGATACTTCATAGCGCTCTTTAAAGCCAATAATTAACGCACCCTGTTTAATTAATTTTTCTTTATGGGTGATCATTGGGTAAATGCCACCAAATATGGGTAATGAATAACTTTGTAATAACGTGTTGAGATCTTGCTCAGGATAAGAGTTTTGAGTACACGTTAGTATCATTAAACTTTTTGCGCCGCTATTTTTCGCAAGAATTAAGCCTTGCTTTAAATCATCGAACGTATCGTTTTGGGTTTGCCAAGTGAAGATTTGTCCATCCATCTCATTGTATCCATTTGTTTTTTATTATTATTGTTCTTAAGCTATTTAGAATCACGCCTAAGTTATGAAGATAAAACTAGTGATAATTATTATAATAGTAGTTAAGCACCTGTTTATTCGCAATTATTAATTAGCCCGAGTTGCTACTACTTATCTCTACTTGTATTGGCTACTAAAAATGAATTACAACTAGTTGGTTGAATTAAATCTGTACAGTCAAGGCCAAGTCTATTAAGTTGTTTCCCGTTCAGTGAGAATTTAAAGACTATATAAAAATAATTAATTACAATAAGTTAAAGGAAATCACAGATGAAAAGATCTATTTTCGTAAAAGCCGCGCTCTTAGTGTCGCTTGGGTTATCTGCGTTGGGGCTTGCTACTTCCGCTTATGCTGATGATGATAAGAAGTATCGTTGGAAATTAGCTGAAACCTGGGGACCAAATTTTCCTATCTTTGGCGAAGCCTCAAAAAACATGGCAAAAATGGTAAAAGAAATGTCTAACGGTCGTTTAGATATTCGCATTGATTCTTCTAACAAACATAAATCTGCTCTAGGAATTTTTGACTTTGTTAAAAGTGGCCAATACCAAATGGGCCATTCAGCATCTTATTATTGGAAGGGCAAAAATTTTAACACTATGTTTTTCACTACCGTACCTTTTGGCATGATAGCGTCTGAGCAGCATGCTTGGTTTTATTATGGCGGCGGCATGGAGTTAATGAAAAAAGTGTATGACCAATACGGCATCATGTCATTTCCTGGTGGTAACACAGGTAATCAAATGGGTGGTTGGTTCAAGAAAGAAATAAACAGTGTTGAAGACTTCAAAGGTTTGAAAATGCGTATTCCTGGCTTTGCTGGTGAAGTACTGGCGAGAATGGGAGCTAAACCAACGAATATCCCATCAGGTGAGTTATATACTGCATTAGAACGTAATACTATTGATGCATTAGAATGGGTTGGACCATCATTAGACTTACGTATGGGCTTTCATAAAATAGCGCCATATTACTACACTGGTTGGCATGAACCAGGTACAGAATTACAGTTCATGGTGAATCAAAAAGCCTACGATAGCTTACCAAAAGATTTACAAAAGATTCTAACGGTAGCAATGAAAACGGCGGCTTATGATATGTATTCACAATCAATGCATGTAAGTGGCGTGAACTTAGCTTCATTGAAAAAAGATTACCCGAACGTAAAAATGCGTTCTTTTCCTAAAAGTGTGATGAATAAAATTAAGAAAACTAATGATGAATTATTACTGGAATTTGCTGCTAAAGATCCTGTAACAGCAGAAATCTTGAAATCATTGAACGATTATAAAAATCAAATACGTGCATGGACTAATTTGTCTGACAGAGCTTATCTTGATAATTTTGACACTAAATAAAATGATTACTTAAGTAGGAGCGGTTTTTTAACCGCGTTTTTTATATTATCAAAGTCAAAAAATGAGCCGAATAATGAATGCTAGCCTGAAATTTCTCAGTAAAATTATCGATATCTTAGGCAATTTTTGCAGCCTATTAATGCTACTGATGATCGTCAATGTTTTTTATGATGTCATCATGCGTTACTTTTTTAATGACGTAAGCATTGGTATGCAAGAGCTAGAATGGCATTTATTTGCTGGCATGTTTATGTTTGGTATTGCCTATACATTAAAGGAAGATGCGCACGTGCGCGTTGATATATTCTACGATGTTATGTCTGAGAAAAAGAAGGCGATAATTAATATCTTTGGCTCCGTAGTTTTTGCTTTACCCATAACCTTATTAATCCTTTATTTTGGTTCTGATTACGCATCCGAGGCTTATTCGATGGGGGAGGGTAGTGCTGACCCTGGTGGCTTGCCACATCGTTGGATTGTTCGAAGTGTTATCCCCCTCTCTTCTTTTTTCTTAGTGTTAGCCATTATTCATGTATTACTCAGTAATATTCAAATACTTCGAGGCGCTAAAATGCCTGAAAATAATAAAATAGGGAGCGTTTAGTGACTGGCTTAGTTCTATTTTCTATCGCGCTTATTTGTTTATTTCTGGGTTATTCCGTTGCTTTTACTTTTGCCGGCGTATCACTGATTGTTGGTATTGCTGTTCTTGGCGTTGATCTATTTGCTTTTATGCCTTATCGCATTATGGCGATAATGGAAAATACCATTTTAATGGCTGTACCTATGTTTATTTTTATGGGAATAGTCTTACAAAAAACAGGTTTGGCTGAGCGTTTATTAGAGTCTTCTGCTAAATTATTTGGCGGTATTGCCGGTGGCGTAGCTGTTTCAACGATTATTGTAGGTGCTTTATTGGCGGCATCTACAGGCGTTGTTGGCGCCAGTGTAGTGGCTATGGGTGTTATCTCTTTACCTGTTATGCTGAAAAACAATTATCATCAACCCACTGCGGCCGGCGTTATTTGTGCGTCGGGTACGTTAGGACAAATTATTCCTCCTTCCATCATCTTAATTATTTTAGGTGATGTAATGGGCGTGCCGGTGGGCGATTTATTTCGAGCTGCAGTAATACCGGGCATGTTGTTAGTTATTTTTTATACCTTATATATTTTGATATTAGGCAAAATAAAGCCTGAATTCATGCCACCGATTGAGGTTACTGAAAATAAACGAGAGCTGATAGTACAAGCGCTAAAAGATATTGTGCCGCCCTTGGTGCTTATTCTTGTTGTGTTGGGTTCAATATTTGCCGGCATTGCTACGCCTACGGAATCTTCCGCTATAGGTGCGGTGGGAGCGATAATATTATCTATGTTCTACGGTACATTTTCTTTTGCTAAAGTGCATGAAGTGTCAAAAGAAACGGTAAAAGTAACCTCAATGGTATTTGCTGTACTTATCGGCGCAACAGCATTTTCTATGGTATTTAGTTACTCAGGCAGTGAATATATCATTGAAGACTTCTTTATGGATATTTCTGGCGGAAAATGGACTTTTATTATTCTAGCGATGTTAGCTATTCTAATTTTAGGTTTTTTTATCGATTTTATTGAAATAGCCTTTTTAGTAGTGCCTCTTTTATTGCCTGTTGCGATTGCGTTGGATATTAATTTGGTTTGGTTTGCCATTTTAATTTCAATGAATCTGCAAACCTCATTTCTAACGCCCCCCTTTGGCTTTAGTTTGTTTTATTTAAAAGGGGTAGCACCGAAGTGGATGAAAACAACGACTATTTATAAAGGCGTAATTCCTTTTGTTTTCATGCAAATAGCAGTTCTTTTATTGGTATTGTTGTTTCCAGAACAATTGATAATATCCTAAATTCGCCATTGGCCTGTTTCATTATAAATAAGTGTATGGCTTCATTTTATATAATTTAGTACTGTTTTTTGCGGTTCTCTTTATTGTGTACAAAATTGTATAATTGAGAAGATAGACCTATATTTTATGTATTGTTTATCGGTTGGTAGTGTTCTTGTATGCTCGGTGCAAAATACAAAAAAATCTCATGTTGCCTTTTACTGGCTTTCATTCCTTATGTCTCAGCAAGTGAGGCTGGTAATGACGCATTAGAACTCAGTGGCTTTGCAACATTGGGTACTGTTTATTCAGACTCTGACCATCATGGTTATCGTAAAAATATAAATTCAGATACGGCTGTTTATGCGGGTGATATCGACTTCAAGCAACATACACTACTTGGTTTACAAGCAAACTGGTCTATTTCATCTAACTTTGATTTTGTTTATCAAGGTGTTCTGAGAGATCTCCCTAAACCATCCTTCGATCGATATACCACACTGGCATTTTTACGTTATGAAGTGAATGCTAATTGGAGTGTAAGAGTAGGGCGAACTGCACCAGATCTATTTTTACTGACAGAATATCGAGATGTTGATTTTTCCTATATTTGGGCGACGGCGCCAAATGAAGTTTATGGCATGATACCTTATCGAAGTCTTGATGGTGTTGATGTAACTTATAGCCAAAGAGCTTTTGGTGGTGTTTTTAAAACAAAATTATTTACGGGTTCAAGTGAATCAGAAATATCAGGAATAAACTTTATTGAAGATACGGCAATTGAAGATGTAATTGGCTTATCGCTGTCTTTTGATCATTTTAACTGGATCGTTAATCTAAAACACAGCCAAATTACTGCGGCTAATGAATCTATAAATAATGCATTTTTGTCTAAAAGTATTAGTCAAGTTCCTGATTTTTTATGGCCTAATTCACAAGATTTTGCTCAATCAATATTGATATATGGAGAAAAGGTTAGCTACACTTCCGTCAGCGGTCAATATCGATGGGGAGATTGGTTAGCTACTACTGAATTTTCACAAATAAATTCAAAAAGTAATGCGGTTCAAAAAACAAGCAGCGGTTATGCTGCATTGTCATACCAGCTTAATGCTCATCAGTTTTATACTATCTATGCTTTAGCTAATTCTGATAATTATGTTTTTGATGAACCCGGTGTTAATGAAGTCGTATTAGAAGATCTTATTCACGGTACGATGCAGGCATTGAATTTCTTTTCTGCTAATCAAAAAACATTATCTTTGGGCTGGCGTTGGGATATTACCAATGATGTAGCATCGTCACTTCAATGGAACTATACACAAATAGAAGATGCAGGCAGTGTCCTGTGGCTAAATAAATCAGATCATAATGAAGCTGAAAATGTGAACACAGTCTTACTCACCTTGAGTATGGTGTTCTGATGGGTAAATTTAAAAGAACTATCGCCCTACTAATACTAACAGTATGTATATTCTCAGTTAAGGCACAAGAGCCTCTTGTGATCGTTGTGAATAAGAATAATCCGGTTGAACAATTATCTCGCTCAGAGCTTATTGATTTATTTATGGGAAAATATGTCGCTTTTCCTAATGATGTTAAAGCGATACCTGTTGAACTTGATGGAGAACAAAATATAAAAATTCACTTCTATAAAGAGCTTGTAGGTATGCCATTAGCTCGTGTTAATGCTTATTGGTCAAGACTACGTTTTACTGGTAGAAAGCGTGCTGCAGTATTTAAGTCGAACGAAGAAGACTTAATCGCTTTTATTATGGCTAACGATCAGACGATTGGTTATTTGCCAGAATCACTTATCACAGCAGACTTAAAGGTAGTTTATATTTTAAATGAATAAATCGGGCTTAGTTATTCGGTTGGCAATAGTCATTGTCTTTACAGCAATAATTGTTGGGCTTATTACTACCCAACTTTTTTACCGCTTCACGTTTCTTAATGAGCAAGCACTGGGTAAACAAAGTATAAATCAGCTGTATCAAACTGTATTACCCACCGCTTCAATTGCAGGTTACTTAGGTGATAAAGAACTGACTATGGAAGTTGTTAATGGTTTGATTACCAACGATATAATTACTGCTGCAGCTATTCAAACAGATACAATTATGGTTAAAAGTGATAATTTTAGTCAATCTAAAGCTACCCTTGAATATATATTGTTTTCACCTTTTCAAAAAGAAAGAAGTGTAGGAACGCTTTTTGTTGAAGCGAATGAGGACTACCTCCGCGTTAAGGCAAATAATATTAGTGAAACTAATACATTTGTAGTGGCAATTGAAGCGTTAATTATTACGGTGATTTCAATTTTAGTAACCTACTTTGTTATTACCCGCCCTATTTTGAGTATCGGTAATGCGCTGCATTTAATTAGGCCCGGTACTACCGAGAGGATAGACAAACCTCGGTCACACCAAAAAAGTGAAATAGGTCAGTTAGCTGATGATGTAAATGACTTATTAGCTAAAACAGAGTTGCAAATGCTTCAAGAAAAAAGCCTCAGAGGTGAAGTTCAAATTTTAGAGTCAAGATTTCGAATGTTATTTGAAAATGCTCCTTCTGCTATCGCTTTAGTTGATCCTCAAGGTGATATCCTGCTCTACAATCATAACTTTGAACAGTTAATTGAAAAGTTGAAATTACCTGTTAAAAAAAAATTATGGTAATTATTTACAAGATCTTTTTATTATGAAAAAAGATCTTCATGAGCAAATTCAACTTGCGTTTAATAATCACGAATCAGCCACTGCAGAGTTAGAGTTGATATCATTTGAAGAAGAAAAAATTTGGGTTCAAGTAGTGATAACACTCTTAATAACAGATGATTTTCAAGAGAGTTATCAAATTACTTTACATGACATTTCAAAACGTAAACAACAAATTTTATTACTAGATAAAAAAGCCAATTATGATGGCTTAACTAATTTACTTAATCGCCATGCAGCAGAGCAGCATTTAAATAAATTTATAGCTACTAAGAAACCTTGTGCATTGATCATGCTAGATTTGAACGGCTTTAAGCCGGTTAACGATGTTTTTGGTCATGATGCGGGTGATGAGGTGTTAGTGCATGTTTCAAGTCAATTATTAAAAAGCTTGAGGAAAGCTGATGTATTATCACGTTGGGGTGGAGATGAGTTTGTGATTATTTTACCTCACACAACGAGGGAAGAGGTTACTAATATTTGTGAAAAATTAGCGTTGCAATTAAGTAAACCCCATCAATTATCACAGCACGATAGCACCGTTTTTGTTACCGCTAGCATGGGTGTTAGTTTTTATCCGGATGATCAAGAAACTGCATTAGAATTAATCAGATCCGCCGATAAAGCGATGTACCATGTTAAAAAAGAAAAATCGGCAGATAATAATGCTTATTTGGTCTTTTCAAGTGATGTGGCCAACTTAGAAAATAATAGTAAATAGTCATGATGGAACAATCTGACGAAATAACGCATGCTTCAATTTCGAGTAGCTCGACCTCAGGAGTAGCAGCTTTACGATCATCAATAATGCTATTTTCAGAGCAAGCCAAAGCACGTCGACTTCGCTTAACACTTAAAGTATTGATTAGTATTCTTAGTTTATTGTTACTTAGTGGTCTTATGTTTAATGGTTTTTCAACTCCTATATCTAGCCTAGCTCTGGGCATGATAGTGTCAATTGTCATTTTACTTTTTTTTCATTTTTGGACTTCATCTGATACCTGCAGTGTTATTTCTGGCATGGTGTTATGGTCGGTAGCTGTGTTGATTAGCTATGCTGGTTGGGTTGGTGATGGCATTTTTGATAGTAGTTTATTAGCCTTTCCTTGTTTATTAATGCTGGCTATTATTTTATCAGGGAAGTTAATATTCATTTCTATTTTTATTTATGTTATCAGTATCTTGTGCTTTTTTTCTGTTGGGCATAATCAAGGGTTATTCACGGGGGCTGTACTTTTTCAAGATCTACCTTTATGGAGTAGAGCAGTGAGTTCTATCATCATTTTGACTTTCTTTTCGGCTGGAATGTTTTATCTTTTTAAAGATATAAAAAGAAGATTTAAATATATCCTCGATAAAAATGCCTCTCTTGAATTATCAATTAGCCAATTAAGCGCAAGCAGTCGTTATGATCAATTAACGCGATTGCCAAATGAAAGTGTTTGTCGAGTTGATCTTGAAAAAACACTGCTACAGCAAAAGTCGTCGGGTCAAATATTAGCTTTTCTGACACTAAATATCAGTAATCAAGATTTAATTAAAATGAACTATAGCCATGACATATTTGATGAAACATTAATGAGATTGGCCGAAGTTTTACTACCTTACGTTAATAACAGCACGGTTATTTATCGATTTCAACAAAACGAATTTGTCATTTTAAAGTTATCTAAGGATTACCAAGGTATTAGCTGGTTTGCCGAAAAAATTCACCAAGTTTGCTCTAAAAAATTTCGTATTTCAAATTTTGATATTATTTTACAACCTAAAATAGGTATAGCTCTTGCCCCTTTTGATGGTACGTCACTGGAAGAACTTAGGCATAATTCACACCTTGCAATGCATACTAAAGCGCAGGTAGATAAAGAAGACTTTAGTTTTTTCGACCGAGCAATGGCAGATAAAGAACAAGAGAAGTTACAGCTAACAAACTCATTAATTCATGCGATTGATAATGACGAATTTATTGTACATTTTCAGCCTAAAATAAATTTATCAACAGGACAAATTATTGGTGCAGAAGCATTAGTACGCTGGATTAGCCCAGAGCATGGTTTAATTCCTCCAACGGTTTTTATACCTTTAGCAGAGCAAGTTGGCGTTATCACGGACATTACACAGTGGGTTACGCAGTATTCAATTACTGCATGCAAACAGTGGCATGAGTTAGGTTTCAATAAATTAAGTGTTGCTGTTAATTTATCAGCGGAAGATTTTAAGCGTGGTAACCTCTCTACGCTTACTTTAAGTCTGTTACATCAAGTTGACTTACCGGCACATTTTTTAGAATTTGAATTGACCGAGTCAATGTTAATGGATGATATTAAAAATATTAGAAAGCAGATTAATGAGTTACGCGCTTTTGGTATATCATTTTCTCTTGATGACTTTGGCACAGGTTACTCAAATTTAGGCTATTTAACAAAATTTAATGTTTGCACTATCAAACTTGATAGATCGTTTGTGATGGATGTTTGCCACTCAAGTAATGAGTTACAAATTGTCAAAGCCATCATAGGAATGAGTAAAAGCCTGAGTATCACCAATGTTGCAGAGGGTATTGAAGATCAAGAAACGGCGACTATACTCACCGAATTAGGTTGTGAGGTTGGTCAAGGATACTTATGGTCGAAGCCATTGCCACAGAAAGACTTTATCGATTTGTTATTAACAAGTGATTAATCACTAGTTTAAGATCGATACTTGAATTCAAAAGTAGAAACTATCAATTATATTATTCTTTTTTTCTAAAAGAACTATCCTTTAATATAAGTTATCCGTTATAAAAATCTGATATGGTAAAAAGTACTTTTAATCAAATAATAGAACAGAGCTCGCTATCATTAAAGCAAATTAGACTGCTTATCATTATAGGTTCATGTCTACTTGCTGGGTTTATGGTGGCTGATCTTGCATTGCTCCCTGAAAAATTAACAGGTGTATATTTTCAATCAAGATTATTGATGCAGTTTCCACTCTGCGGTTTGTTTTTATTATGCAGTTTCCATCCGTCATTTTTGAAGTATTATCAAATTATACTCAGCATAGTCATGTTGGGTATTGTCTATATAAATTATTGGTTAATAGTGACTTGTTGGGAGTTAGCTAAATTTTCTTTCCCTTACGAAGGCACCTTGATGTATGGCTTATTTACTCTCTTTGTCTTTAGGCAGTCGTTTAAATATGGCATCATATTTTCTAGTATAGTTGTTATAGGCTTTGCATTCATCATTGTTATTTATCCCATTTATGGCGCGCAGAATGGTGTGAATTTAGGCTTTGTTTTTATAGGTTCATTGGTTAGCTTAATGGGAGTTCATCAAGTTGAAGGGGCCTTAAAGAAACTTTCAACAGCAAACATAACACTTGAAACGTTAAGCCAAATAGATCACTTAACCCAAATTTATAATAGAAGAACTTATGAGTCTCGATTTAAGGATCAGCTATTTTTAAATAAAGACACAGGTAATTCAATTTGTGTTTTCATTATCGATCTTGATTATTTTAAAGATTACAACGACGGTTATGGGCATGTTCAAGGGGATGAAATTATTAAGCTTCAAGCAAATAATTTAACGCAACTATTTAGAAGAGAAGCAGATATTGTGGCACGATATGGTGGTGAAGAGTTCGTAGTAGTAACATCACAAGTCGCTCACGAGCAATGCATTGAATTTTCAAATGGCATTATTGAACAATGGTCTTCTGCAAGTATTAAACATGGTAAAGGTAAGGCTGGCCCTCACGTTACCTGTTCAGTTGGTTTTTATTTTGAAGAAGTCACTCAAGGTACAAACCAAACAAAAATGGTTACGAAAGCCGATAAAGCGCTTTACCAAGCAAAAGAGAATGGAAGAAACTGCTTTGTTGAATATTAATGCAAATAAGAATAATAAATGCAGTACTACAGAGGCCCAAATAGATGTGTAATTTCCGTTTAACACTAAGTTCTCAATTCATTATCAATAACTAAAGTGATAGACAAAAAAACACCACTGGTTCAATACTCGGTGATGTTTTTAATTATTAATTTTAATCAGTTTAAAAAGGGGCTAACGAGCGATACTTTGTAATACTTCAATATCTACCAAATTAACAACGGTAGCTTTAATATCAGCCATACTCTCACTGGTAACGAGTAACCCGTCTTCATTTACTTCAATATAACCTTGCTCGCGAATAGTAGCAATAAGCGTGGATTGTGCGCGTTTATCAATAAATTCTGGTGCATTAATATTATTTAGTACCGATAAACGTTTAGCAATGTCGACTACTTTAGTTTCTAAGTCACGTTTGCTCAGGGGCGCCAAACGAGTTGCTAGAGAAGTGATAATAGCTAAGCGCTGTAAGCTTTCATCAATACATTCTGCCATAGCGTGTACTTGGCTTAGAAGCATAGTATCGTCAGTGAGAGACCAAAACCCTGCTTTACTTTGCTTAGTAATATCCATGCTCTGTAATACATTAAGAATTTTTAATGTTTGCTGTTCAATTTGCTTTGAATCTTGATAGAGGTATAAATCTTCTTTTAATAAAGCGGTTAACGCTTGAACTTTCGTCACTAGGTCGTCTTGGTTTATTTTGCTGTGCTTATCAAGTAAACGACACACTAATGCTGGTACAGCGTAGGTATGCAAAATATTATTGCGATAATAACGCATCTCTAAATTTTCCGTTTCAGAAAGAGAAACGAGACTACCAAAGCTATCTTCGGTGATGGTTACTTTATTGAGGGAAATAACATGAGCCAATAGCTCTTCACCCGTTTCTTTTGGAATAGAGAGTTGCTTACTAAAAGGGGCTTGGCGTTGTAAATTTAAGAAAAAATCGAGCTGTTTTTCTAACTCAACTTTAGATAATGCTTTGTTTTTACTTGCTTGTAATATCAAAGCAATTAAAGCGACACCATTTAACGCAGCACTCTTATTGATGTTTTCCATCACTTTATCAGCAAGTACATTTACTGTGGGTGTTAGCCATGTCGGTTTCTGTGGGTCTATTGGATCAATCGACTCCTTCCAACTTGGTACTTGTGTATTTAGAAATTCATTAATGTTCATTGGTTCGCCAAAATTTACATAACCATTACCGTAGTTACGCAAGCTTTTAATGGCTTTAAGTACGCCAAACATTGACTCGCTTTTTTTCTCACTACCACTCAATTCTTTGTGGTAAGTACCTACTTCCATTACATGCTCATAACCTAAATAAACAGGTACTAAAGTGAGTGGTCTGTCGATTCCGCGAAGTAAACTTTGAATGGTCATTGCGAGCATGCCTGTTTTTGGGGCTAGCAATTTACCTGTTCGGCTTCGGCCACCTTCGGTGTAGTATTTAACGCTGTAACCGCGCTCAAAAAGAAGACCTAAATATTCTCTGAAAATAGTCGAATATAAACGGTTTCCTCCAAAACTACGTCTAATGAAAAATGCTCCACCTTTGCTAAAAACAGTGCCAGCAGGCCAGAAGTTTAAATTAATACCTGCGGCAATGCGCGGCATAACTAAGCCTTCTTGTAATAAAACGTAAGAAAGTAGTAGATAATCCATATGGCTACGATGACACGGTACATAAATAATTTCATGACCATCTTGTGCTAATTTACGCATAACCTTGGCATTACTTACTTTTATAGCGCTGTATAATCGTGCCCATAACCAGTGCAAAATAACCTCACCAAAGCGTACCCAAGACACGCTGTAGTCACCAGCAATTTCATTCATCATGACTAAAGCTTGTTTTTTAATTTCAGCTTCAGACACTTTTTTGCTTTTTGCTTCATCGCTAATGATGCGTCTGACTGAAGGATTAGCAAATAAAGCGGTAAACATTTGTTTACGGTGCATTAACCTAGGGCCTTTAGCCGCTATGGTTTGACGGTGAAAATGAAAACGAGCAACACGTAAAAACTTATGAGCAGCGGTTTCATCGCTACCATGACTGTCAGCGACATGACGAAACGAGAATGCTTCACTGAAACGGACTAAAGTATCTCGACCTAAAAACAGTACAATGAAAAATTTTCGTATCCAACTAGGGGATTCTTGATCGGCTATTAACGTACCTATATTCAGGTTTCTGCGCTCTTTGGTTGGTGTTTTTCCCCAAATTAAATTTACCGGTATCACTTTCGCGTCTAGATTTTCATCGAGTTCATGTTGGTTTAAAAGTGCTAACCCTTGGGTTATCGCGGTAGTTTTAGTGGCTTTTCGCCATGAAAAAATAGGGGTTGGTTTTGCTAAACATAAAGTTCGGTCAAAGGCTGTGCCATTTATGGTCACTTGACCTAGAGGATCGGGAAGATTTTGTTTTTTACAGGCGCTTTGCAACGTTAGCAGATCAGATGCAGATTTATGCAGCATAATGTAAAAAATTGGCTGATTTGGTTGTTCAGTAATACTTTGGCTGTCGGTGATTATCTTGCAGCGAACCAATAATTTAAGCGGAAATTTTAAAAATAAATAGAAAAAAGAACGTAAGGCCAACATGTAGTTTTGCTCGAATTAGTCATTAACGGATATAAAGTATGAATTTTAGCACTATTAGTTAAAATTGTCTTGGTTTGTAGACAAAGAGATAGCACACTAAAGACATCATGTTTTACCTTAAATAAAGACTATTAATCTCAGGAGTTATCATTGAAAAAAATTGCTGTATTTGTTGATGTACAAAACATTTATTACACCACCAGAGATGCTTTTGCGAAACAATTTAATTATCGCTTATTATGGCAAGAATTAATGGCGCAAGGTGATATTACTATAGCGAATGCTTATGCAATACAACGAAGTGACGATCAACAACATAAATTTCAAAAAGCACTGAAGCATATTGGTTTTGACGTAAAATTAAAACCTTATATTCAGCGTAGAGATGGCTCTGCTAAAGGCGATTGGGATGTTGGGATTACCATCGATATAATGGAGGGGGCAGCGGAGGTTGATACCGTTATATTACTTTCAGGTGATGGTGATTTTGATTTGTTATTGCGCAAAGTACGTGAAAAGTATGGCGTAACTACCGAGGTATATAGTGTTGATAGTTTAACTGCAAAATCTTTGGTGGAGGCGACTGATGTGCACCACAAAATTGAACAGAGTTTACTGTTATAATTTACATTACTCTTTTTTACTCTTTTCTTTATGTTTTCTTACTAAATAACCAGAGAGTAAAAGAGCAATAACAAATAAAGTTACACTAGCAATAAGTTCATTTTTTTCCCCTAAACGTATACCACTGCCGGCAAGAGAAAATATAATCATTTGAGGAATGAAACCAACAAAAGAGCCACTCACATAAGCGGGCATCGATACCTTACTAACCCCCGCAATGATATTAGTTAAAAAATTACTCCCTAAGGGTAATATTCGAATGATAAGTGCTTTTAAAAAAGTTTTTTCGCTAAGAAATTCTGACAATTTTTCTAACTTATTTGGATATTTACGGGCAATTTTATCGCTTAAAAAATAACGAGATATACTAAAGGTGATTAAGCAGCCAAGGGTTGTAGCCAAAGTGGCAATGATCACACCGATGAAAGCACCTAAGTTAATACCGGCCACTAAAGCCGCAATTTGTCTGGGTAAGCCAATACTGGTTGCCAGTGATAAAAAAACAAACAATACCAGTGTATTAAAATACTTTGATCTTCCTTCTTGTTGCCAGTTAAGTTTGTCAATTAAACTTATTACCCATTCATTTAAACTAAAGCTTCCTAGCTGTGGCGTTATTACTTGAGTAATTTTCGGCGTATGCACTAACCATTGAAATAGGCCCATCACGATAATAATTAGGATGATGAAACCAGCTAAAAATTTAATTGTTCGTGCCTGAGATAAAAATAGAGTTATTTTGGAAAACATAATGATAGGTAGCTATACAGGTCTAATTAAAACGTATGAGAGAGTTTATATTTATCGGTCAGCTTTATTCAAATTGCTTAATAGTGTAGTTTTCGCTTCTGAAAATTCTTCGATAGTTAGAAAACCCTGTTGTTGTAGTTCAATTATCTTATCTAAATCATAACCTAAGTCTGCTTCTATTTGATTATATTCTTTTGGTGTTTTGATGTCATAACTGTCATCTAATGTGGTTCCACCATTATTTTCATTAGAGAATGTAATTTCTTCAATGTGACTAGATTCCTCACTATTGATACTCACTTCACTGGTTATCCTCTGAGATAAATACGTTGGTCGTATAAGTGCTGCTTGCGCGTGAAGTGGTGTATCGTCATAAGTTTTGTGTTCAGCTTGGGCAATTTCGGCAACGGTGAGTTTAGGTTTTAAAATACGCTTGCCTGTTTGTTTACTATTTAGAAAATTGGAAAAATACCAACACCAATCAATAGCATT
>Ga0308012_10000278_pt1 | contig 32392 bp, 29 predicted proteins | sample Neamet179_FD_203133 | JGI IMG/M metagenome (GOLD analysis project Ga0308012, IMG submission 203133) | Marine microbial communities from water near the shore, Antarctic Ocean - #179 | ecosystem: Environmental > Aquatic > Marine > Unclassified | place: Southern Ocean | collected 2014-07-25 | reverse complement strand
AGCCATTTTACCAATGGAACGGTCCCAGCGTTGGCGCGCTGCATAGCCCAAAGCCAAAACGGCCAGAACGTAGCCGACCAAATAGCCACCTGTACCGCCCATCATATAAGTCATGCCAAAGGTCTCAGCGCTAGAGCCTGCGAAAACATCAAAGCCCAAAGCACCAATCAGCATATAACCGATGATTGTGGCCAGCCCCAAGCGCATACCATAAGCAGCACCAATGCTCAGAACAGCAAAGGTGCCCATGGTCATCGGAACCGGGATCATTGGTATTTTTATCTTAGCAGCTAGAGCTAATGCGGCAATACCAGCAAGAACTAAAATAATTTGTTTGACCCGCATCGCCTGCCCAGTTCGAGGCAAAATCACTTCTGCAAGAACGCTATTATGTATGGTGGTGGTCATGTTTGAAGTCCCTCATTTGATTTGTCACGCTACGTTTAGCCTTTGGTGATAGTTGGTTGCAAGCACTCAAAGCTCAACTTTACGGTAAATACTGAGCATCTTATATTGTTTTCGTGGTCCTTTGACCCTCCAGAGCGATGTCCAGACCGGCCATTGCAAAAAATCATAAGAGACTGTGTAATCGTCAGGGTCACAAAAGTGCCGTGCCTGTGATGCGGCGCTGGCCAAGTCAATCCGGTGAAAAAATTGTTCGTCATCAAAATGCACGTCCACCCCGCCCGTGCAAGCCTTCCAGAGGTAACGGCGGGTGCTTGAGATGACTTGCCCATCCGCCAACACCAACTGCCCCGACTCACGATACCACCCATCTGACACTTCACAACGACCTGTAAATGTGAGCTGAGATCCTTGGCTATGATCGATGATTTGGCGAGAAATATTCCAAAAGCATTCGGTGAAATCTTCGAATTTTAGAGGTATGAAACTCTGATGATTGTCCTGAGAATTCACGCGCCTGACACCCTATTTCTAATCACCACAAATCTAGCAGTTAAAGTTTTTTTCACGCTGTCATAACATAAATGTTGTAGGCCTCAATCAATCTTGGTTTTGGAACCAGATCGATCATCAGCAGCCACCCCCATGTGCTTGAAACTCGAAGCCCAGCAGTCTATGAAACGGCCAATCACTCCCCAATCCAAAAGGCTTTGATCCCATGATCGAACGTTATTCCCGCCCAGAAATGGTTGACATATGGTCCGCCAAAAGCAAATTTCGCATTTGGTATGAGATTGAAGCTCATGCCTGTGACGCACAGGCCAAACTTGGGGTGATCCCACAGGCCAGCGCAGATGCGGTTTGGAAAGCCAAGGATGCTGAGTTTGACGTGGCCAAGATTGACGCTATCGAAGCAATCACAAAACATGACGTCATCGCATTTTTGACCCATCTGGCCGATATAATAGGCAGTGACGAGGCGCGCTTTGTGCATCAAGGCATGACCAGCTCTGATGTTTTAGACACAACTCTCAATGTGCAGTTGACCCGTGCTGCTGATATTCTGATCGCCGATCTCGAAGCCTTGCTTGCCGCCTTGAAGCGTCGCGCGTTAGAGCATAAGGACACTATCCGCATTGGTCGGAGCCATGGAATTCACGCCGAACCTATCACTATGGGCCTGACCTTTGCGCGTTTCTATGCCGAAATGAACCGCAATTTGATACGCCTACGCACCGCGCGAGCTGAGATTGCAACTGGCGCTATCTCTGGCGCAGTGGGCACCTTCGCAAACATTGATCCCTTTGTAGAAGAGCATGTCTGCGCGCAGTTGGGCCTCACTGCCGAACCCATCAGCACCCAAGTGATCCCACGAGATCGCCATGCAGCATTCTTCGCAACGCTTGGCGTTGTGGCAAGCTCAATCGAGAATGTCGCTATCGAAATTCGTCACATGCAGAGGACAGAGGTTTTGGAGGCGGAAGAATTCTTCTCCAAGGGCCAAAAAGGCAGCTCCGCCATGCCACACAAGCGCAATCCAATATTGACAGAAAATCTCACTGGCTTGGCCCGTATCGTGCGCATGTGCGTGGTACCTGCAATGGAAAATGTCGCACTTTGGCATGAACGGGATATTTCGCATAGCTCCGTTGAACGTGCAATCGGACCAGATGCCACCATCACGCTCGATTTTGCCTTGGCCCGCCTCACCAGTGTGATCGAAAAGCTGGTGATTTATCCAGACAATATGATCATAAATATGGACAAATTTCGCGGTTTGGTGCATTCGCAGCGGGTTTTGTTGGCCCTCACTCAAAAAGGTGTCAGCCGCGAGGACAGCTATGGCTTGGTTCAGCGCAATGCGATGCGGGTTTGGGAACAAGGCGCTGATTTCTTGACTGAACTTAAGGCGGATTCTGACGTTATGGCCGTTATGTCTGTGGAAGAGATCGAAGACAAATTTGATTTGGCCTATCACACCAAACATGTTGGTACGATTTTCAAGCGCGTTTTCGGCGAGTGATCAACAACACCCTTCCCGGCTTCATGTCGGAGAAGGGTTTGACATAATATATTAGTATTATTTCATAAGCTGAGTACCTGATACGGACGCTGGACAAACGCGGGGCCGAGGCCTAGTTTTAACCTATGGCGGAATTTTTTGGAAAACGATGGCATGATATGGGCGGTGACCCAGCCGGTGATATCAACCATGATCAACATGACTTTGCCCTATGGGAAAAGCGCGTGGATGCGCTGATGGTGCTAGCCTCCTCGGCCGGATTGATGAACACCGACAGCCTGCGCCGCGTACTTGAAGACATGGGAGAAGAGGCCTATGAAACCATGACTTATTACGAACGTTGGATCGCCTCTGTGAGCCAAAATATGGTAGAAGCAGGCGCATTTTCCACGGCCGAGCTAGCCGAAAAAATGGCACAGGTAAAAACGCGTGGCGCAACTTATGGCGATGCGACGTGAAAGTGCGGGTGCACAATCATTGGCCACCAGGCCATATCCGAACGCCCAGCTATCTGCGCGGTAAAATAGGTGAGATTGAGCGCGAAATTGGTCTGTTCAATAACCCCGAGCAAAACGCCTACCGCTTGCTCCCACAAAAGCGCCACTTGGTCAGGGTGCGCTTTACAATGGAAGAGATCTGGGGCGATGCCGCCGAGACACCAGATGATGTGATAGAAGCTGAAATCTACGCCCATTGGTTGGAGCCTGCATAATGCCACATGACAATCATGACCACGGCGCCTTGTCGCCTTCGGGCCATCCCTACCGCAAGGATGACGACAACGAATTGAACTATTGGCAGATGATGGAAATAGCTGTGCGGGAGCTCTTGATCGAGAAAGGCCATATCACTGCGGCGCAAGTTCATAATCAGATCAACGCAATGGACGCGCGTAGTCCCGCCAATGGTGCGAAAGTCGTCGCTCACGCGTGGAGCGACCCTGAGTTCAAATCAGCACTCTTGGCCGATGCAGGTCAAGCCTCGCGGGATATGGGGTTTGATATTGGGCCGATGCATTTGATTGCCATCGAAAATACCGAGTCAGTGCATAATATTGTTGTCTGCACGCTATGCTCTTGCTACCCGCGCAATCTTTTGGGACTGCCGCCCGATTGGTATAAATCCCGCGCCTACAGATCACGAATAGTGATTGAACCACGCAAGGTCTTGTCGGAATTCGGGGTTGAAATTCCACAGGATGTGCAAATTCGTGTGCATGACAGCACCGCAGATATGCGCTATATTATTTTGCCAGCGCAGCCTGCCCAAACCATGAGCCTGTCAGAAGATGAATTAGCCTATTGGGTGACGCGCGACAGCATGATCGGTGTGGGCCTACCCCAAGCACCAAAATGAGATTAACACAGGCTCAAAAAGGCGCCACTCTTATGGTTGCGGGGGTGCTTTGCATGGCCTCAATGGATGTCATGGCAAAAACCCTTGGCCTCAGCATACCTGTGGCGCAAATTGTGTGGCTGAGGTTCGTTTCTCAGACTATTTTGGTTGGCGCAGGACTCATCTTAACAGGCCAAACATTGTTTTTGACCAATCACATGAAGCTGCACATGTTGCGCGGTGTCGCAAGCACATCAAGTAGCTATCTTTTTTTTCTAGGCATTATCTATATGCCTCTGGCCGACGCCACCGCACTGATACAATTGGTGCCAGTAATGGTGACATTAGGTGCAGTTTGGATCTTGGGTGAAAAAATCGGCCGCCGCCGTGTCATGGGGATTGCGGCAGCTTTTATTGGTGCCATGTTGATTATCAGGCCAGGAACCTCAGTGATGACCACCATGTCCCTATTTCCGTTGATGGGAGCGCTGGGCTTTACGATATACGCCCTTGCCACACGTTTTGTCCGCAGTGATGGCCCCTGGACAACCCTATTTTTGCAAGGTTTTTTTGGTATGTGTTTTTCATCGGTGGTGGTGCCATTTTTCTGGCAAACCATTGCCTTGGAAGATCTCCCCGTGCTAGCAGCGTTGGTAGCCTTTGGAATACTTGGCCACCTGTTGATGATACGTGCCTTTGCTGCCGCTCCCGCCAGCGAGATCGCCCCGTATGGCTACGCCGGACTACTATTTGCCATTTTCTTTGGACTAATATTATTTGATGAAACCCCAAGCCCTCTTACCCTATTAGGAGCAATTATTATTGTAGGAGCTGGCTTATATGTTTGGTATCGCGAAAAACTAACTCAGGCACAGGAAAACTATGACTAATTCCATACAGCGCAGTGGCTCAAATAGGCAGTGGCTCGAGAACAAAGCAATAATGGGGATGTTCGCTTTTTTGAAGCTCCTGCCCTACAAACATCGCAATTGGTTAATGGGAGCCACCCTCTGCAGGTTTTTAGGTAATATTATTGGCTACCGCAAGCGAATCATGGCTAACCTCAACCTAGTTTATCCTGATATGATGCAAGAGCGTAAAATCAAGATTGCAGATAAAGTGCTACATAATGCAGGCCGCACGTTTATTGAGAATATGTACCCAGCAGAATTTCAGGCTCAAAACTCTAATATTGAATTGTGGGGATCGGGCGTGGACGAGTTGTTCAAGGCAAATGAAGACGGACGTCCCATCATGTTTTATTCAGGTCATTTTGGCAATCACGAGGCCTTCCGAGCAGCCTTATTTCAGCGTGGTATTAAAATTGGAGGTATGGTTCGGCGGATGGCAAACCCGTATTTTGATCTGAATTATAAAAATATGTTGGACATCGATGGACGCTCTGGGCCAGTATTTGAGGCAACAACTAAGGGGGCTTTGGGGTTTTTTAGAGCTTTGAATAAAGGCGCTGCGTTGGTTTTATTGATCGACCTCGCGGTTAGAGAAGGAGAGCTAATCAATTTTATGGGCAAACCCGTACGCACGTCGCTCACAGCTGCGAAATTTGCCATCAAAGCGGATGCTCTATTTTTGCCATATTTTTCGATGCGCAATCCAGACGGTGAAGGCTTTCGAGTGGAAATTGGCGCGCCTATCGAGCACAGTGATCCGTTAACTATGATCCGAGCAGCTACCGTGTCATTAGAAGAGCGTATAAACGCAGACCCAGGGAACTGGTTTTGGATTCACCGTCGTTGGAAACATATATCAACCGAATGATTGCTACTATTTTAGCCAAGCAGCAGCGACAATCTTGCCATGTCCTTGATGCTGTACCAAAATAGTATACTTTCCACGAACCAAATCACCAGTTTTGAACGTTACTTTACCTTGCCCATCCCACGAGCCCAAACTGCGCAAATCCGTGACAACGTTTACATAGGTAACCGTTTTTCCAGCATTTTCTCCACCTAAAATTTTTACAATGTTAATTGGTGATACTCGTACCAACTGGACATCATAAGTACCGTGCCGGTGGGAAGCGCTAAGCGTCACCGTATAAGCAGCTCCTGCCCTGCTGCTTGACAGCTTCATCACCGCTTTCTGTACAGTAACTTTACGGATTGAGGCTGAAACCTCATCATAAATTTTGCCCATCATATTTTCCACACCATTTATGATGAGCTGGGGAGTATAAATCATTCGCTGCTTTTGAGCATGCGCATAAGCGCGCTGCCGTTCAGTAAAAGCAGGATTAGCAAAACTATCTTTCCAGCCAATGTAATCCCAATAATCCACATGCCACGCCAGTGCTATCACGTTGGGCTGCTTCGCAAGTTCATTCAAATAAGCATCCGCCGGCGGGCAGTAGGAACAGCCTTGCGACGTAAACAGCTCCACTACCACAGGTTGGTCTTGAGAGGCCCCTACGGCCGGAAATAACGCCCCCAGAAGGCAAATAAAGCTGGCAAACACTAAACGCATTAAGAAGGATCCCAATATTTCTATTAACAATAAGCCACCATATCTAGGCTGGCCAATCAATCAATTGTGCCTAGATGTTACAAAAGTCTATACATCGGTATACAAATGTATGCATTACACCTTTGAAGGCCTTGCTAGCCCACCGTTGTCGGTATACGGAACTAATCAACAAGTTAAAAAATGCTAAATATCGATCCTATCAACATTGCAGCTCCACAAAATATTTATTAGCAGAGATAGCCATGAATTTTTATACCATCTACTTAAATGAAATTTCCAAGCGCAAAAAAACAGGTTTGAAACCAGAACCAATTGCGGATGGCGACCTCACAGTAGAGATTATCTCACAAATTAAAGATAATAAACACGAAGAACGAGAGAACTCTCTTAGGTTTTTTATTTATAATATCTTGCCCGGCACCACCAGTGCCGCTGCTGTCAAAGCAAAATTTTTAAAAGAGATAATTCTTGGGAAGTCTATTGTTAAAGAAATTTCTCCAGGCTTTGCATTTGAGATGTTGTCTCACATGAAAGGTGGGCCCTCTGTCGAGGTGCTTCTTGATCTTGCCCTGGGTGACGACCATTCAGTTTCTTTGCAATCAGCCGAAGTCCTTAAGACACAAGTTTTTCTTTATGAAGCAGATACAGACCGTCTCAGCGCGGCATACACTGAAGGCCATGAAGTTGCAAAAAACATTTTAGAAAGTTACGCAAACGCTGAATTTTTTACGAAACTCCCGGATATAGAGGCAGAGATCAAAGTAGTTACCTATATCGCTGCTGAGGGAGATATTTCTACAGATTTACTCTCCCCAGGCAACCAAGCACATTCTCGCTCAGACAGAGAATTACACGGCAGGTGTATGATCTCAGCGGTAGCACAAGTTGAGATCCAAGACCTGCAGAAACAACACCCTAATAGGCGAGTTATGTTAATAGCCGAGAAGGGAACAATGGGAGTGGGATCCTCTCGAATGTCGGGCGTAAATAACGTTGCTTTATGGACTGGCAAGCAAGCAAGCCCCTATATTCCTTTTGTTAATAACGCCCCTATTGTTGCGGGAACAAATGGAATTTCTCCCATATTTCTGACCACTGTTGGAGTTACTGGTGGCATTGGTATTGACTTGAAAAACTGGGTCAAGAAACTGGATTCTAGTGGAAAGCCAATTCTAAATACTGACGATAACCCTATCCTTGAGCAGATATACTCTGTTGAGACAGGGACGAAGCTAACCATAAATACAAATAATAAAAAATTATATAGTGACGACGGTGCCAAAGAGTTAGTTGATTTACGATCATCTTTCACCCCTCAAAAAGTTGAATTCATCAAAGCCGGCGGCTCTTATGCAATTGTTTTTGGTAAAAAGCTTCAGAGCTTTGCAGCTGAAGCGCTTGGGGTTGCACTAAAATCTGTTTATGCTCCCTCCAAAGAGATTTCTCATGAGGGGCAAGGGCTCACAGCTGTAGAGAAAATATTCAACACAAATGCTATGGGAGTGGCTTTCGACGGTCCATTGCATACAGGTTCAGATGTAAGGGTGAAAGTTAATATTGTTGGGTCGCAGGATACTACTGGCTTGATGACGGCCCAAGAGCTGGAGTCTATGGCCGCCAGAGTTATCTCACCAACTGTTGATGGAGCCTATCAGTCAGGCTGCCATACTGCATCAGTGTGGGACTTTAACGCGCAAGCTAATACTCCCAAACTTATGAAGTTTATGCAAAATTTTGGCCTAATCACAGCGCGGGATCCAAAAGGTGTCTATCATTCTATGACAGATGTTATCCATAAGGTTTTGAATGATCTTACAGTTGATGATTGGTCAATCATTATTGGTGGAGACTCTCATACTAGGATGTCCAAAGGTATTGCCTTTGGTGCAGACTCAGGAACAGTCGCGCTTGCTTTAGCTACAGGCGAAGCAACAATGACAATTCCAGATTCGGTAAAAGTGACCTTCAAGGGATTAATGCAGGATCACATGGATTTCCGTGATGTTGTCCATGCGACACAAGCCCAAATGTTAAAACAATTTGGTGATAACATTTTTCAGGGACGTATTATTGAAGTTCATATCGGAACTTTACTTGCTGACCAAGCCTTCACTTTCACTGACTGGACTGCAGAAATGAAGGCAAAGGGATCAATCTGTATTTCTCAAGACGATACACTCATGGAATCCCTCAAAATAGCAAAAAGTCGTATTCAGATTATGATCGACAAGGGGATGGAAAATAATAATAGCACGTTGAACGGCTTGATAAAGATAGCTGAAACGAGGATTTCAGAAATCAAATCAGGCGTAAAACCCGCTCTTACTCCAGACTGTAATGCAAAATATTTTGCAGAAGTGGTAATAGACTTGGATCAGATAGATGAGCCCATGATTGCAGATCCTGATGTTAATAATGTGGATGTATCTAAAAGATATACCCACGACACGATCAGACCTATTTCATTCTACGGAGCAGAAAAGAAAGTTGACTTGGGGTTTGTTGGTTCATGTATGGTACACAAAGGTGACATGAAAATCGTTGCTCAGATGTTGAAAAATATAGAAGAGACCGTTGGAAAAGTTAAATTTAAAGCACCTTTGGTCGTAGCAGCGCCGACCTATAACATTATTGATGAATTGAAGGCAGAAGGTGACTGGGCCGTCTTGCAGAAATACTCAGGGTTTGAGTTCGATGATAAAGCACCAAAAAAGACTGCCCGCGTGGAATATGAGAATATGTTATACCTTGAACGGCCAGGCTGTAATCTCTGCATGGGCAATCAGGAAAAAGCAGCAAAAGGAGATACCGTTTTAGCCACTTCTACCCGTCTTTTTCAAGGTAGGGTTGTAGAAGACACTAAAGAGAAAAAGGGAGAATCTCTGCTTGCGTCTACTCCAGTAGTCGTTCTCTCTGCTATTCTTGGCAGGACACCAAATATTGACGAGTACAAATCTGCCGTAAAGGGAATTGATCTTACAAAATTTACCCCACCATTAGAAAAACCTGGGCTTGCATCTTCGGCTCATTTTTAGGGGTAATCACTAATAATACACTTGGTACTGTAAACAGCACAATTAACCCCCAACACCTTTACCAACTATTTAGGCCAAGGTCGCTCACAGGGCCAACAGATGTCTAAATATACTTCTTCCAACTGGAAACCCAGCGTCACGAAAGTCTTGGTATGGAAAATGATTTTTCTTGAGATTTTAAGGCTAGGGGAAACTAAATCCAGCGGCTCTGATAGCGGGTATAACGCGGGTTTCAATATTTCTCTGTGTCAGAGGCCCAGCAACCCGCAACAAAACAGTACCATCAGGTCCCAATACAAAAGTCTCAGGGAGGCCATAAACGCCCCAATCTACTGCCATTTCAGCATCAGGATCCGCGCCACCTAATATATACGGATCACCTAATTCATCCAAAAAGGCCATCGCTTTTAACGGATTATCTTTGTAGTTAACCCCATAAACAGGAATGTTTTGTTGAGTAAGCTCCATCAATGTCGGGTGCTCTGCCCGACAGGGAGCGCACCAGCTTGCCCAAAAATTTACAAGCTTCACCCCACCAGTCAACAAATCACTTTGCGCGAAGGGCATATGGCCATGAAGCGGTTGCAATTGCACCTTCGGGGCAGCTAGCCCAGTGGCAGTGCTGGGCAAAGAGTTGGGATCTTCACGCAGCATACCACCGAAAGCGAGGGCCGCAAAAATAGCAAAAACTAATACTGGCAAACCGAGAAGTAATTTACGCATCTTTCCTCGCCTCTGCATCTGTCAAGGCACGCTTAACAGAACGACTTCGCCTTATGTAAAGGAAGCAGACCAGTGCCAAGGCCAGTAAACTAACTCCATAAGCAACCGTAACTTCTAAGGCATATTCCCCTAAATCTGGCATCATTGCATCCGCTCCCGTACTTCTAAAACCTTAAGCCGACGCATTCGCAGCTCCGTGCGCGTACCAATTAGCAGAAGAGTTAGAAAAAGCAGTCCAAAACCAACCATCGCTAGCAACAGTGGCAGAAAAAAAACATTCGAAATATTCTCTTGCTTGGTCCCGTCAGTCAGAGAAACCGTTGTACCTTGATGCAGGCCTTGGTTCCAAAACAACACTGCATAGCGGCTGAGCAAAGCAAAGACCGAGCCCACAAGTGCCAGAACCGAGGTCAAATCAGCCGCTGTATCATCATCATCAATCGCAGCCCAAAGCGCGATATAGCCCGCATAGAACAAGAACATAATTAAAAAGCTAGTCAAGCGCGGGTCCCAAACCCAATAGGTGCCCCACATTGGCTGCCCCCAAATTGCACCCGTGGCCAAGGCGATTAAAGTCATAGTCATACCCACTGGTGCGGCGGCCTTCGCCGCCAAAACCGATACATGTTGACGACGGATCAACCACATAAGTGAGCCTATAAACATTAACAAATACCCATTAATCGCCATTAATGCAGCCGGCACGTGGAGATAGATAATTTTGACAGTTGAGCCTTGGCGTATATCATCGGGAGTGAAAAAAAATCCCCAGATTAGGCCAGACCCCAACAATAAGACTGTCAGCCAAGAAAGCCAAGGCAACCAACGGCCAGACCAGCCCATAAACACCTTAGGATTAGCCAATTTCCAAAATAAATTCCAAAGATGCTTTGATTTTGAAGTCGAGTTCATAAACTTTATCCTACACCTGTTTTACGCATCTCTGTTGCCAATTCACCGAAGATTGATCCGCAATGCAGCTCCAGAGGCAAAAGGTAATATAGCTACCGCTCCCAAGGAAATCGCCAAAACCATGATCAATGGCACATCAAAAGGCTGCCCCAATGACGCAGAGTGAACCGCCCTCGCACCAAAAATTAATGTCGGCACATAGAGCGGCAATACCAAAAGCGACAGCAAAAGCCCACCGCGTTTAACCCCCAATGTCAGCGTAGCACCAAAAGCACCAATCAAGCTCAATGCGGGTGTGCCCAAAAGTAAAGAAAAACACATCACCTTTCCCGCATCAAAGCTAAGGTTCAACAACACCCCCAGCACAGGAGCTGCAAGCGCCAAGGGTAGCCCCGTGGTCAACCAATGCGCCGCAGCCTTAGCTATGTAAACAGCTTCCAGCGGCAATGGCGAGGTGGCCAGAAGATCTAGCGAGCCATCCTCGTAGTCGAGGCCAAATATACGATCCAGAGACAACAGACAGGCCAACAAGGCTCCCAACCACAGCACACCTGGTGCCACCAAAGCCAAAGCGGATTGATCTGAGCTCAGTCCCAAGGGAATCAACACAACAACAATCAAAAAGAATATCAATGCGAGCCCAAAACCACCGCCAGAGCGCACGGCAAGCCTAATATCACGCGCAAAGAGCTGAATCATTCCAAAGCCTCCTCAAATGCGGAGGATGACATATTCAAAGATGCTATATAACTAGTCAGATCCAAACTCTCAGCTGACAGTTGAAAATCAATGTGAGTGGCTAAAACCGCAGCGCCGCCACCTTGCAAATGCGCTTTTAACACTTTGTAAAATAACGCTACATTCTGCACATCCAATGACACAGTGGGTTCATCTAGCACCCAAAGCCTGCAGCCAGTGACCAACATTCGAGCCAAACCCAGCCTACGTTGTTGGCCCGCAGACAGGTTTGCTGCTGGCTGGTATGCAAAGTTTTCAAGAGAATAAGAGTTAAGCGCAACATCGGGTCTGGGTCCACCATAGATATCAGCCCAAAATTTAAGGTTTTCGAACACGCTCAATTGACCCTTCAGTCCATTCGCATGAGCGGCATAGGCAACAGTTTCCGGTACCAAAATTTTTCCAGACGTTGGAGTTTGTAAGCCAGCGATGCAGCGTAGAAGGCTAGTTTTACCAATTCCATTGGCTCCCCGCAACACAAGCGCTTGCCCCGGTTCCACAGAGAAGCTCACATCATGCAAAAGTATTTTCCCACCTCGCGCCACGCTTAGGTTTGAAACTTGCAACATGGGCTAAACTGGCAGCAGGGCTAAGCCTATGCGGCGGCCCTCTGAGAGCAAAATATTGTAGGTCCGGCATGCGGTAGGTGAGTTCATGATTTCGACCCCGATACCAGCGGACTCCAATGCGGTACGAAAATCTGCCGGTATATGTGCAATGTTTGCACCCGTTCCCACGAAAACTACATCCAAATCTTTAGCCACATCCACAAAGGGTGCGGGATCCTCAAACCCAGACCATGGCCCACAAGACTGTGGCAACACGGCGAGCTTCCCCTCAAATAAGTCCCCCGCAACGCGAAAGAAATTTGGCCCATAGCCATCGACTGGCCGTCCACTGTCAAAGGTGATCTCGCTCAGCTGCATCTAGGCATCTATATTTGCAAATTGATTGCCGTCTGTGTTGCTAGGTTTAGTCCAATCGCGCTTAACGCCAAGACGCAGCAAGGTAGAGCTAGCCACAAACACAGAAGAATATGTTCCGACCAAAACGCCCCAGATCATCGCAAACACAAACCCTCGGATCACGTCACCACCCAGCACGAACAACGAGATTAGCGCGAGCAGTGTGGTGACAGACGTCATAACAGTGCGGCTCAGAGTTTCGTTGATCGATAAATTTAGCACTTCACTAAGATTTTTTTGCTTATAGCGGCGCAGATTTTCACGTACTCGATCAAAAACCACAACCGTATCATTTAAAGAATATCCCACGATCGTAAGCAAGGCAGCGATAATAGCTAGGTCAAACTTGATTTGTAGAGCGGAGAATATCCCAATTGTAAGAATGATATCATGCACCAAAGCGCCAACGGCACCTACGGCAAATTGCCACTCGAACCGCAACCAAATATAGATTAAAACAACAGCGATAGCGATCACTACCGCCAAAGCTGCAGATTGGATCAACTCGCCTGACACCTTCGGGCCAACAGATTCGACCGAAGGAAATGTAATCCCCGGTGCAACATCCTGTAAAACTGCCTCAAGCCTCACCACTACGTCGGATGCTACAGATTCTTGGCCCTCTTGCGCTTGGATACGGATTTGCGCCACATGCTGATCCGGCCGGAACGAGGGATCAAACACTTCTGCAATCGATATATCGCCAAGGCCTAAAGGCTCAATCGCAGCACGATAGGTGGCTACTTCCACAGGCACAGAGCTTTCCGCGCGTATGGTGGTTCCACCCTTGAAATCAATCCCAAAGTTCAGCCCCATGATCACAGTCGATACAATCGACAGCACCACAAAAACAGCCGAGACCCCAATCCACATTTTCCACATTCTAAAAAAATTGAATGTGGTATGTTCTTTTACAAGCCTTAAGCGCATCGTCTACACCTCCAGGATTTTTGGCTTACGCCATTCAAACCAAATCACAACCATGATCCGGGTCACAAAAATTGCAGTAAAGACTGAGGTGATAATACCGAGGCCAAGCGTAATAGCAAAACCCTTGACAGGCCCAGCCCCCATAACAAACAGAATAGTCGCCGTCAAAAATGTCGTAATATTGGCGTCGGTTATAGCCGATAAAGCTTTTTCATAGCCAAGTTCGATAGCCCGAGCCGGGCCCTTGGCAGTTTTCAGCTCCTCCCGGATGCGTTCAAAAATTAACACGTTGGCATCTACAGCCATACCAATCGTGAGAACAATTCCTGCAATTCCAGGCAATGTTAACGTCGCACCAACCATCGACAGTAGTCCAAAAATCATCCCCACGTTAATAATCAAAGCGATATTGGCAAAAATTCCAAAGGTACCGTAAGACATTGCCATGAAAATCAAAACTGCAACAAAGCCAAAAATACAAGCAATCTTGCCTGCATCAATGCTGTCCTGACCCAATTCAGGACCGACAGTACGCTCTTCTAAAAAGACCAAGCTAGCCGGCAACGAGCCAGCACGAAGTAAAGTGGACAGTCGGGTGCTTTCGGTCACATCGAAATTACCAGTAATGATCCCTGAGCCACCCGTGATCGCAGATTGGATCGTCGGAGCAGAAATAACTTGTTTGTCCAGCACGATAGCGAATGGCTCACCAATGTGATCAGTAGTATATTGACCGAATTTTCTCGCTCCAGAAGTGTTAAAGCGAAAATTTACTGCTGGACGTCCGTTTTGGTCGAACGATGGCTGCGCATCGGTTAGATCTTCCCCAGTCACGACGGGGGCACGCTCAAGAATATAATAATTTTTTTTATTATCAGCATCCTGAACTAACTCATTACCAATCCCAGCATTACCATTAGGATTGCTGGTTTCACCAATAACAGTTTGAAAAGTCAAAAGCGCCGGTGTGCCAATCAAGTCTTTTAACTCTTGGGCAGAGCCAAGGCCTGGCACTTGGATCAAGATCCGATCCGTGCCCTGGCGTTGGATGGTGGGCTCGCGGGTACCCGCTTCATCAACCCTTCTACGAATAATTTCGAGAGATTGAGCCATAGTACGGTCATCAGTCGCAAGCTTTTCCGCGTCGGATAGTGTCACAATCAAGTTATCACCTACCGCTGTTACCATAATATCGTCAGTCATGCCTCCACTAAACGACGCCACGGGCCGGGCCAATGTCTGTACAACTTTGATAGCGCTATCCATGGCCTCTGGCTTACCGATACGCACCCGCAACTCACCCTCGCCACCATCTTGTTGACGAATAGCACCAATTGTAGCACGTTCTTCACGCAAGGCATTGCGAACTTCTGGCCAAAAACTCTCGAGACGGCTAGTGTAGACCTCCGCCAATTTAACTTCACCCAACAAATGCGCCCCGCCTCGCAGGTCGAGCCCAAGATTGACAAGGCCCGATGGCAGAAAGGTAGGCCAACCGTTGGCCTCCTTCCCTTCATCTCTGGCATCGTTATAAGTCTCAACCTTGGAATAAAACACATTAGGGAGAGCAAATAGAAGCCCTAACGCGCAGGTAGTCCAAATCAGGAACCGCTTCCAACCTTCTATTTGCAACATCGTGTGGCTCCTGGCCTATGGTTTTGACAGGTGGTTAGCTTGCAGGCTTAGTTTTACTGCGCACATCCGCAATCGTAGCTTGTACAACAGTCACGCGCACGTCTTTAGCAAGTTCAACTTCAACTTCATTACTTTCCGCTTTGACCTTGGTCACTTTGCCGATAAGGCCACCAGCCGTTACAACTTCGTCACCTTTAGCCAAGTTGCTGACCATATTCCGATGTTCTTTCATCTTCTTTTGCTGTGGCCGGAAAACTAACATGTAAAAAATGCCAATAATCAGCAGCGGAAACATAAATGTGCCTAAAGTATCCATAAAGACCTCTTAAATCTGTCATACGGCACCGCGCCGCAGGTTCTGACAGAATGTATGGTTTGGGGGGGCGCTTTGCAAGGGATTGCAGACCTACCCACAACAGTTAGCCACATAATTTTAAGATTATTTTTATGACTGTTCAATTAAAGTTGTTTTTTGGATTTTTTGGTATGTCTTAGACCGCATCATCAGATTCTTTAATTGCATCCACCACCTGTGAACGGACCAAAGCAAAATCTGTCCAAAATGATGGCTCCACTATTAATCCATAACTGCATTCATGGCCTGCACGGCAAAATTGCCCGTGACCCTCAGGCTAGCTTTAGGCATAACCGAAGCATTGATTCTTTTATGGAGACGAGACATGCATGATATACGTGCCATCCGCGAAAACCCTGCCGCTTTTGACGCTGCCTTAGCGCGGCGAGGGATATCACCAGTCTCGTCAGAAATTTTATCTCTCGATACCGCCCGCCGCGCGTGCATTCAGGCCACAGAGGCCGCTCAAGCCGAACAAAACAAAGCAAGTAAGCTGGTAGGCGCTGCCAAAGCCAAAGGTGATGAAACTGAGTTTAACCAACTGCGCAACTTGGTGTCTGAAAAGAAAGCCGAAATAGCCAGCTTAAACGAAGAAGCCAAGGTAAAAGATGAAGCTTTGGCAGAGATGTTGATGGCGATCGACAACCTACCCTATAGCGATACGCCTGATGGTACCGACGAAAATGATAATGTGGAAGTGCATCATTGGGGAACACCCCGCAACTTTAGCTTCACACCCAAGGAGCATTTTGAACTTGCTGCCACCAAAGATGGGCTCGACTTTGAAACAGCAGGTAAAATTTCTGGTAGCAGGTTTGTAATTATGTCTGGCGCGATTGCGCGCATGCACCGCGCCTTAGCGCAGTTCATGTTAGACACTCATATCAATGAAAACGGCCTGACTGAGACAAATACGCCAGTTTTAGTACGAGATGAAACGATGCGCGGCACCGGACAATTACCCAAGTTTTCCGAGGGTAGCTATCAAACCACGAATGGATGGTGGTTAATACCTACCTCTGAGGTAACACTGACTAATATTGTGTCAGGGCTCACAGTTGACGAAAACACCCTACCACGCCGCTTTGTGGCACATTCTTTATGTTTTCGATCTGAAGCAGGTAGCGCAGGTCGGGACACTGCAGGCATGTTGCGCCAGCATCAGTTTGAGAAAGTCGAGATGGTCTCAGTCACACACCCAGATCATTCTCGAACCGAGCTGGACCGTATGACTAAATGTGCAGAAGGCATCTTAGAGCGTTTGGAGTTGCCGTATCGTACCTTGGCACTTTGTGTCGGAGACATGGGGTTTGGAGCGCGACGCACGCATGATATCGAAGTCTGGCTGCCAGGCCAAAATTCTTACCGCGAAATTAGTTCATGTTCAGTTTGCGGTGATTTCCAAGCCCGTAGGATGAATGCAAGGTTTAGGCCAGCCATCGGTGGAAAACCAGAGTATTTACACACACTGAATGGCTCTGGCCTAGCGGTTGGTCGTTGCTTAATAGCAGTATTAGAAAATGGCCAACAGTTAGATGGCTCTGTATTAATTCCGCAGGTTTTACAGCACTATATGGGCGGAGCAATTCGGATAAATGACGACGGCACCCTTCAATAGGGGATGATAAAGGAAGACTTAAAAAACCGCGTTTATCTTCTAAACCATCCCTAACTAACAAACTGACTATAGAGAGAGTACCCCTCGAGCATGAGCTAAAGTGTTTCCATCTTTTAATTCTGTTGGTACTGAACAGATTGATTAAAAGTCAATAACCCTTATTTGAAAGGCTTCTTTCCAAGATGCTTGCGCAGCCGTGATGGGGTGGATTTCTTTTTATTTTTATAAGGGTTTTGATCACCCTGGCCGCGCATCCACATCCGGATAGGAGTGCCAGGCATGTCAAAATCTTCACGAAGGCCATTGACTAAATAGCGCGAATAACTCTCTGCAATTTTATCAGGATAAGAACACATCACCACAAATCCTGGGGGCCGCGTCTTAGCTTGCGTCATATAGCGCAACTTAATGCGGCGCCCTCCCGGTGCAGGCGGCGGATGTGCTTCCACCATGCCCGCCAACCATCTGTTCAAGTGGCTGGTTGGAATGCGGCGGTTCCAGATTTCATGCGCCTTCATCACGGCTTCCTGCAACCGATCTAAACCCTTACCTGTTTTAGCCGATACAGTAACCAAAGGTGCACCGCGCAATTGAGGCAATAATCTTTCAAATGACTCTCGCAAAGTACGGATTTTAGATTGTTTTTCTGGTTCTAAATCCCATTTATTGACCGCTAAGACTACAGCCCGACCTTCACGTTCAGCTAAATCTGAGATCCGTAGGTCCTGCTGCTCAAAAGGAATATCTGCATCCAGCAAAACAACCACAACTTCAGCAAATTTAACGGCACGCAAGCCATCACTGACTGATAGTTTCTCCAGTTTGGCTTGGACCTTGGCTTTTTTGCGCATACCGGCTGTATCAAAAATACGGGTAGGAACGCCCCCCCAGTCCAAAGTTAACGAAATTGCGTCACGAGTGATCCCGGCTTCAGGTCCCGTCAACAGGCGATCTTCACCTAAAATTTTATTAATCAGCGTGGATTTACCCGCATTGGGCCTGCCAATAACAGCAACTTGCAGAGGCTTTAGCACAGTTGGTAAACGGTATTCTTCTTCTGCGTCACCCTCTTCGAGATCTAAATCAACAACTGGTTCGTCTTCTTGCGCTTTTTCGTCAACTGCATCAATCAAAGGCGCTAGCATCATGGCTAATTCGCCCATACCTTCCCCATGTTCCGCAGACATCCGCAATGGCTCACCCAGCCCCAACGAGTAAGCCTCCAATACACCACCATCCGCAGCACGACCCTCACCCTTGTTAGCGACGAGAAAAACATGCGCGTTACGCTTGCGTAAAATATCGGCAAACACTTCGTCAGTTGGGGTAATTCCAGTCCGTGCATCAATCATAAATAAACATGCATCGGCCATATCGACAGCACGTTCCGTGAGGCGGCGCATCCGACCCTGCAAGCTATCATCTGTGACTTCTTCAAGACCAGCAGTATCAATAACTGTGAATTTCAGATGGCCGAGTCTGGCACCCCCTTCACGCAAGTCGCGAGTCACTCCAGGTTGATCATCTACCAGAGCGAGCTTGCGACCCACTAACCGATTGAACAGAGTAGATTTTCCAACGTTGGGACGGCCAACAATGGCCAGAGTAAAGGACATTTGAGCCCACTTTCACTAAATTAGAACCGAGCGTTACACCAAGTTTTGCTTAACGGAAAGCCAGTAGATTGCCATTGGTGCTTAAAACATACAAAGTTCCACCTACTACGATCGGTGCACTGGCAGCTCCCGAAGGCATTTCAATAATTTTTATAAGATCACCATTGGCTGGATCGAACTGCCGAATCAACGCATCTGAAGAAGCAAGGAGTAACCGCCCACCAGACAAAATTGGTCCATGGTGGACAAAAGTTTTGCCACGGCGAAGCATGCTAGCTTGCGTGGATTGCGGCAAAGGCGTAGACCAGACTAACTTACCATCTGCCTTTGATACCCGAATGAGGTTATTCTCATCACTTACCGCAAATAACGAGCTACCCACCACAAAAATATCGTCTTGGCTACCTTGGTTGGCGGTCCATAAACGAAGTCCTGTGTCCAAATCTATCGCAGCCATGCGGCCTGACGAATTGGCAAGGTAAACCACAGAGCCTTCGATTACTGGCTGACCAGTAAGATCTTGGACCTGCCCTCGAGCACGGCCAAGACGCGCGCCAGATAGGATAGAACTCCAGCTACGCTGGCCACCCAGACGAAACGCTGCGACCAAATCACCTGAGCCGAAGGGGAAGAGTGCATATTTGTCAGATACAGCCGCCCCTGGGCCTCCAGTATAGCTAGATTGCACAGATTGGCCAACAACCTGCCACTTGATCCGCCCGGTTGATGTCTCAATGGCCCATGCGGCACCATCACGAGCAGAAACATACAGCAAATCATCAAAAACAGTGGGAGAGGCCCCACCAAAACTAGCAAGATCTTGCTCCCAATACCCTTCGCCCGACGACACACTCAATGCCAAAACTGTACCGAACCCTGTTGTAACAAACAGCTTGTTTCCCTGCACGGCCAAGCCGCCACCGAAAGCCTCATTTACATCAGAATAAGCCTCACTAACATTCCTTTGCCAAATAACGCTCCCATCTAATCGGAGGGCCGTGACCAAAGACTGACTGTCTAATGTAAAAATTCGGTCACCTTGGATTATCGGACTGGCAGAGATTTCAGAGCGACGACTGTCCCCTTGGCCAATTGCGGTCGCCCACTGCAAGGTCAAATCAGATGATAGGGCTACATGACCTGAGTAATGCTGAGCGTTGCCACCTTGATGGGTCCACTCTGTGTTTGAACGCACATTTGGTAAATCTAGTGCAGGTGGACTTTTAACTAAAAATTGGGCTTTACTGTCTACGAAAACTGATCCATCAGGCATTTTACGTTCACCGTCCAAACCCGTGTCCTTACCCGAGCAGCCAACAGCCAAAATAGTAAGACCAATATAGAGCACTGCTCTAACTTTCATGCTGCCTCCTGCGCCACCTTAACTATATTCTATCTATTATTAAGGTAATATACCTAATTTCCCAAGTCTGGAATTGCACCCAAAGCCACAATCAACTCACCCATACGCTGAACTTGAGCTTGAGTTGTACCAGCATCCTGCACATGAGACTGTAAGAGTAACAACGCAACATCACGGTTGCCACGTTGCAGCTCGAGCGCCACTAGAATCTCCATAGCAGCATTGCGGTACACTCCACCTGGCGCTGACAGATCTGTCAAAATCGAAACCGCCTCATCTTTGGAAGCAGCGTCAAGCGTAGCAGCCAACTTCAGAAGTGCTAGATCTCGGATATACTTCGGTTGTTCCATATTTTCAGCAATGGCTGTCAGAAGTTCAGACGCAAGGCTTTGGTCCAATCCGGCTACTAAAAAACTGGCGACCACATCGCCATCCTCTTGCGCCACAATCGAGCTCAAAGCAGAGATACTTTCGGGTTTGCCTTGCACATCCAAGGCATCTAACAAAGCATCACCTCTAACTTGCGCGGCTTGGGCAACAACTGATTTTGACCATTCACTGTAAGCCGTGCCACCGACTAATGCCAATATTATCACAGCAGGGATCCAACCGTAGCGCCGAAAGTATCCAAAAAGCCGGTCGCGTCGAACTTCTTCTGTGACTTCGTCAATGAAACTGTCTGTATCGGACATTTGGGACCCACCATAATTTTCTTTCGTTTATATAGTCAAAACCAACCACACCACACAAGCCCTTAGAGCAACAAGAAGTCGGAAACCTAAGTTCAATAATAAAAACCACTTAATTTATGCTTATTTGAGCGCAGAAATTACCTAAATATTGCTTGTAACTAGGGGGATTTGGAATAGTTAGTAGCACAGAATGTTCTGCTTTCGGATCAACGGCTCGCGAGGCTAAGTATGCGTATTTTTCCAATATTAACTGCCGCAATGGTAGCAGTTGTAATTTATATTTTTGTATTTCAAAGAAGTTTAATACTTAACTATAACAAAACTGATGCTGAAATAGCAGAAACTTCTGTATCCCAGATTCCGACGACAAATCAAATGCCAACAGCCGGAGGCGCACCCATCGTTTCGGTCATGGTGCTTAAGTCCTACGCTCAAAATGTTGACACCGCGGTGAATGTCCGTGGGGAGACGCGCGCAGCCAGGCAGGTGAGCCTACGGGCTGAAACTAGTGGCAGCGTAGTTTCACAGCCCTTGCGAAAAGGGACTTTTGTTACCGAAGGCCAACCTATGTGTAAAATTGATCCAGGCACTCGCGGAGTCTCCCTAGCAGAAACCAAAGCCCGATTGGCAGAATCTCGCGCCCGAGTCCCCGAAGCAGGCGCCCGAGTAATTGAAGCGCAAGCATATTTGGCCGAAGCACTGATCAATGACCGAGCTGCTGAGAAATTGTCACAAGGGGGTTTTGCCTCCGATTCGCGGGTGGCCAGTGCGACTGCCGCCACGCAAACGGCACGTGCAGGAGTGGCCGCAGCCGAATCTGGCCTGCAATCTTCTGTCGCAGGCATCCAATCAGCGGAGGCTGCGGTGGCATCTGCTGAAAAAGAAATTTCGCGGCTTACTATCCACGCCTCCTTTGACGGTATTTTAGAGTCAGACACCGCCGAGTTGGGCAGCTTACTACAGCCTGGAGGATTGTGCGCCACTGTAATACAGCTAGACCCAATTAAGCTCGTAGGCTTTGTACCCGAAAGAGCGATCAATCACGTACAATTGGGAGCCACAGCCAGCGCTAAGTTGGTTGATGGCCAAGACCTTCACGGTAAAGTCACCTTTATCTCTCGGTCTGCCGATAAATTGACACGTACCTTTCAAGTCGAAGTAACCGTCCCAAATATTGATTTTAAAATCAGTGATGGGCAAACTGCCGATATCGCAATCTCAGCGCAGGGAGCCCCAGCGCATCTTCTTCCAGGCTCAGCCCTAACCTTGGATGATGCAGGAACTTTGGGTGTACGCGCCTTAGCCGAGAACAACATCGTTAAGTTTGTGCCCGTCACTTTGATCCGCGACACGATGCAGGGTGTTTGGGTATCCGGCCTGCCCGAGCAGGCTAATGTCATTGTGGTCGGGCAAGAGTTTGTCATTGCCGGAGTGGTTGTGAACCCAACCTTCGCAGAGGCAGCACAATGATTGGATTAGTCGATTGGGCCATAGCCCGAGCGCGGATGGTTTTGGCTTTTATTTTATTGTCTTTGGCTATAGGCACCTTTGCCTATGCTGTCCTTCCTAAAGAGGGTGAGCCTGACATAGAAATCCCTGCAATCATAATTTCCATGCCCTTCCAAGGAATTTCCGCAGAAGACAGCGAAAAACTGTTGATCAAGCCTATGGAAACCGAACTTTCAGATCTGGACGGTTTAAAAAAGCTGACAGCAACAGCTGTAGATGGCTACGCTAATATAGTTCTTGAGTTCGAGTTCGGCTGGGATAAAACCAAAATTATAGCCGATGTCCGTGACCGGATGGGCAATGCTCAGGCCAAATTCCCACAAGGCGGTGGCACCTATTCCGTGAGTGAGTTCAACTTCTCGGAATTTCCAATCATTATCATCTCTTTGTCTGGCTCCGTACCCGAACGTACTTTGCTGAAAGTAGCACAAGGTCTGCAAGACAGCATTGAAAGCTTAGAGCCCGTACTAAGTGCGAGCCTCACAGGCAACCGCGATGAAATGCTGGAGGTTCTTATAAATCCGCTGAAGTTGGAGACTTATAACGTAACCGCTGGCGAGTTAATCGGGGTCGTTGTAAACAACAACCAGCTAATCCCAGCCGGCACTGTGGATACTGAAAATTCGAATTTTTCCGTAAAAATACCCTCATCCTTTGATGAAGCTTTGGACGTTAATAGCTTGCCCGTCAAAATAAACGGAGACCGCGTCGTAACGCTTGGCGATATTGCCGATATCCGCCTAACCTTTGCAGACCGCACCGGCACAGCAAGGTTCAATGGCGAAACTACAGTGGCCATCCAAGTAGTTAAGCGAAAAGGGTTTAATCTGATTGATACCGCAAATTTGGTGCGTGCTGAAATTGAAAAACAAACTATGCTTTGGCCTGTAGAGTTGCAGCACGCCATTGAGGTGACCACGTCCAACGATCAATCACGCAATGTTGACAGCATGGTCAAACAACTGGAGGGCTCAGTTCTGACAGCCATCGCTTTGGTAATGATTGTAGTTTTAGCCGCCCTAGGGTCACGACCAGCTTTCCTAGTGGGCTTTGCCATTCCGACCTCCTTTCTTTTGTGCTTTGCCTTCCTTGCGGTTATGGGAATTTCGATCTCGAATATTGTAATGTTTGGCCTGATCCTTGCGGTTGGGATGTTAGTTGATGGAGCCATCGTAGTGGTTGAATATGCTGACAAACGCATCACCGAAGGTGCGGGACCGATGGAGGCCTATGGCGATGCGGCAAAGCGGATGTTTTGGCCGATTGTATCCTCCACCGCTACAACCCTGTGTGCGTTTTTGCCTATGTTGTTCTGGCCCGGTGTCCCCGGACAATTTATGGGCATGTTGCCCGTGACATTAATTTTTGTTCTATCCGCCTCCTTAGTCGTGGCTTTGATTTATTTGCCCGTTTTAGGTGGTGTATCAGGCGGCATCAGTCAGGTATTTGGCGATGCCTCGCAGACTCTACGCCAACTCCCCTGGTTGGTGCGTGCACTTCTGGTGCCTCCTGCACTTTACGGTCTGTTTGTGGGCGCGATGCAGCTATTAAACCCACATTATCTACTGAGTGACGGCGGACCAGGTGGACTATGGGGAGTTCTAATGGGTATAGCGCTGTTTCTCATCAGTGCAGTAATTTCATCTATCGTCATGGGCTCAGTTGAAGTGCGCTGGCACAAACGTCGAATTACTAGCGGTCATCAACGTACCTCATTTGGTTATTTCATTAAATTCATTACCGGAAATCCAGTGATGCCCGTTGTGACACTAGCCGGCGTGGTGGGTTTTGTCGTAATCACCTTCCAAACCTTTAGCGCCAACAATAACGGCGTTGAATTTTTTGTGGCTACCGAACCTGAACAGGCAATTGTTTATGTGCAGGCACGAGGTAACTTGTCCATCCGCGAAAAGGATACGCTGCTCAAGCAGGCAGAGCTAATCATCCTAAATACCCCCGGCGTACAAAGTACATTCGCCTTTGCTGGCGAAGGCGGCTTACTTGCCAATACCGGTGGCGCAGGCGCCCCACTTGATACCATCGGCCAAGCGCAAATAGAGTTAATCCCTTGGGGAGACCGGCCAACCATACAGAACACTAGAAAGATTTTAGGCTTCATCCCTTGGACCTCCTCCACCATGGACATGGCTTATGACGGCAACTTGGTGTTGAACAACCTACAAAACAGGTTGGACGTAATTCCAGGTATCAAAACTCAAATTTTAAATCTTGCCATGGGGCCTGCTTCCGCCAAACCAGTGCATCTGCGCCTCAAGGGTAACGATTGGGATGACCTGCTGACAGCAACTTCTTTAGCACGCCAAAAATTTGAAAATACAGAGGGGCTTTCAGCAATAGAAGACACCCTACCCCTACCCGGTATTGATTGGAGAATTGATGTTGATATTGAAAAGGCAGGCCGTTACGGCGCAAATGTAGCTACAGTTGGCAGCATGGTGCAATTGGTAACCCGTGGTATCCTTCTAGACACCATGCGGGTGGAAAGCTCCGATGAAGAGATAGAAATTCGGGTGCGCTTTCCAGAGCAAGATCGCGTATTGTCCACACTCGATACTCTAAAAGTTCGCACACCAAACGGACTAATCCCCTTGTCCAATTTTATCTCACGAAAGCCCGTGGCAAAATTAGGCCAAATTACCAGAGTGGATAGAAAACGCTTCTTTGACGTAAAAGCTGGTGTTCATAGCGATGCAACAAAAATAGTAATAGGCGAGGATGGTATTTCCCGTGAAATCAAGATGACCCCATCAGAAAGAATTGAAGAAATTTCAGCTTGGCTTGATGCCTCGTCTCTGCCTCAAGGCATTGAATGGGAGTGGACCGGCGATCAGGAGGATGAAGCTGAAAGCGGCGCCTTTCTGACGAATGCCTTTATGGGGGCTTTAGGGCTAATGTTCATTATTTTACTGGCGCAATTCAATTCAATCTATAACTCCATTCTTGTGCTATTAGCGGTGATACTATCGACCACTGGAGTGTTGATCGGTATGTTGGTCATGGATCAAGCGTTCTCAATCATCATGACAGGCACTGGTATTGTCGCATTGGCTGGGATTGTAGTGAACAACAACATTGTCTTGATCGACACTTATCAAGAATATAGTACCTATATGCCTCGTCTTGAAGCTATCACCCGCACTGCAGAGGCGCGGATCCGTCCAGTATTACTCACAACCATAACGACGATGGCCGGCCTCACCCCGATGATGTTTGGGCTCAGTCTTGATTTTATTGGTGGGGGGTATACCGTCGACTCTCCTACAGCCCTGTGGTGGAAACAATTAGCAACAGCTGTGGTCTTTGGCCTTGGCACCGCCACTATGCTAACCTTAGTATTCACACCAGCCATGCTTGCACTACGCATTTGGACGGTATCAGGCGCTTATGGCGCTGCCATAGCTATTCGGGCCAGTAGCTGGACAGGGGAAGGTCGCCGCATTCGTGAAGACTATCGACTGAGCAAGGCCGCAAAAAAGTACAAGGGTCACGAAATCTCATGGGAAGACGATACCTTAGATACAGAGCCCTCAAAATAGAGTGTCAGAGCTGCGGCGATCTAACTGGCGTGGGCGCACTCTATTAGACTTTACTGACGCCCTCCGATAGTTGCAGGTGCCAAAGATGTGCATAGCGGCCTTCTTTAGCAAGTAATTCGTTATGACTACCTTCTTCCACAATTTGACCCTGCTCCAACACCACAATTCTATCCGCATGCACCACAGTAGACAGGCGGTGTGCGATGATCATCACTGTGCGTCCCTGCGCCATTTGGATTAGGCTCTCTTGAATCTCATATTCAGTTTCCGTATCGAGTGCTGAGGTTGCCTCATCCAGTAGCAAAATCGGTGGGTTCTTTAGCAGGCTGCGCGCGATACCCACCCGTTGCTTTTCGCCACCTGACAGTTTCAGCCCTCGTTCGCCAACCGTGGTATGATAACCATTCGGCAGGCTTTGCACAAAGTCATGAATTTGCGCAGCTTTGGCAGCCTGCTCGATCTGCGCCCACGTAGCGTTGGCGCAGCCATAAGCAATATTATAGTAAATTGTATCATTGAAAAGCACTGTGTCCTGCGGAACTACACCAACTGCCTCATGAAGGCTAAACTGCGTGACATCACGAACATCTTGCCCATCCACTAGCAAGGCCCCCTGGGTAACGTCATAAAAACGAAATAATAGTCTGCCGATGGTAGATTTCCCAGATCCAGATGGACCGACAATTGCCAAAGTTTGCCCAGGTTCCACCTTGAGGCTCACGCCTTTGAGAATAGCACGCTCCGGATCATAGGAAAAATACACATCCTTCAGCTCAATACTCCCACCCACAACTTGCAAAGAAGGCGCATTTGGTTGATCTTGGACCTCTGGAGGTTGCTCCAACAGTCCAAACATCTCAGACATATCCACTAAAGCCTGACGGATTTCGCGGTAGACAAAACCCAAAAAATTCAGAGGCATCATAACCTGCATAAGAAAGGCATTTACGGTTACAAACCCACCTACTGTCACAGTGCCAGCGGCAACGCCTTGCACCGACATAAGCATCACTACAACCATCGCCGTGTTGATGATCAAAGCCTGACCAAGGTTGATAAAACCTAAGGAATAAGATGTTTTAAGCGCTGCGGTTTCATAGCCTTCCATTGCGGAATCGTAGCGGTCTGCTTCGCGTGCCTCAGCTCCAAAATACTTTACTGTTTCAAAATTCAACAGCGAGTCTATAGCTTTTTGGTTAGCGTCATTGTCTTGGTCATTCATCTCTTTACGAATTTTTACGCGCCACTCGGTAACAACCGCAGTAAACCAAACATAGGCCACAACCGCCACGGCAATTACGATAAGATAGCGTATATCAAAGAAGGTGGCTAAGGCCGCGGAAATCAAGGCCAATTGCAGCATTAAAGGGCCAATTGAAAACAGCAAAAAACGCAATAAGAACGACACCCCCTTAACACCGCGTTCCATAACCCGACTCAGCCCCCCAGTTTTACGGCTCAGGTGATAGCGAAGAGACATATTGTGAATGTGTTGGAAAGTTTCTAAACCCACCTGTCGCAAAGCCCGTTGCCCTACTTTAGCAAAAACCACATCGCGCAATTGTTGAAAACCACTGTCTAGAAGCCGCGCTAAGCCATAAGCAATAGTAAGGCCTCCCGCCCCAAAAAGTAAAAGCTGGCTACCCTGACTTACCCCTGAAAGGTTATCAACCGCAGCACCCAGAACAATCGGCGTAGCCACCGCAACAAGCTTTGCCAGTATTAAGCTGACCACGGAAATTACGACCCGCCGTTTTACCCAAGACTGCCCTTCCGGCCATAGATATGGCACCACCCGCTTAATAACGCGAATTTCAACCTTGCGGTCGTGAGGAATATCGGAGGTACCTAGGCTTTGCATGATAAGCTATGTATCTAGCCTCTAAATTATAGAATGTAAGGCCCTATCAATCTGGAATTTCAAACACTTGCCCTGGATAGATTAGATCAGGGTCCCTAATGCGTTCTTTATTGGCATCAAAAACTTTAAAATATTCGATGCCTGCACCATAGCTTTCCTTCGCAATGGCCCAAAGAGTGGACCCCGGCTGCACCGTTTTAACCCTGAATGTCGCAGATGGCGCGCGCAGGTAAGCATCCAATTCAACAGGTTCACCTCCTACCCCTTTGGAACTAGCTCCAGAAGCCTCTACCTCAAAATATATATCAGAAGCCGACGCAGCAAGATTTTTCACTTGCGCTTGCACATCAACCACTGTCTGCGTAATTTCAGATTCTTGCTGCACTTTCCCCGCCGTATCAGACTTCAAAGTGTCTGAAGCCGCAGCAACTGTTTCAGCTTCAGCAGCATCGTCTACCACTACTTCATCAGTCTCCGCCATCAGAGCTGCCAATTCAGTAGGCTCCTCACGCTTAAATGGGGTTTCCGAACGCGACATAACATCCCCCACCGAGTTCAATTCATCAACACGCAATGTATATAAACCAGCCTCGACATTTAGTAGGTCCACCGTCCAATAACCGCTATCAGAAATCTGAGATGTAGTTATGGCACGATTATCAAGATAAATTCGAACAAAACCTCGCCCTGCTGCGCGACCACCAATGGAAACATCGCCCTGCAAATTGTAGGAAATGGTATCAATTGAAACAGTTATAAAAGGTCCTGCTTCCTCACCGTCTTGCAAAATCTTGACACCAGTCTCGTCCACTAAAAGGACCTTAGTAGTGGCTGACCCAGCAGATGCCTCCGTTTGCATTACAGGTTCCGGCTGAGGGTCTATCTCTGCTGTGTCTTCCGATACAGATGCAACCACATCTTCAGTTTGCGGTAAAGCCTCCAGTTGAGGGTCTATCTCTGCTGTGTCTTCAGATACAGTTGCAACCACATCTTCAGTTTGCGGTAAAGCCTCCAGTTCAGGGTCTATCTCTGCTGTGTCCTCAGATACAGATGCAACCACCTCTTCCTGATTCTCGTTTTTGGGTGCAGCAGCCACAAACACAATCTCATCCGACACAATCAATCCATTTTCACCGTCAGTGTACAGATTTAGTCTAAGGGCCTGCGGTGTTAGCTTTGGCGGCAAGAACGCAAATATAACAAATTGACCACTACCATTGAGATTTGAACGGGCCCCAGGCAACTCAACACCATCCACGCTCAAAATCACATAACCTGTTCCCTCAGCCAGACCAGCAATTAGCGCGGAGCCATCATCTTCAATACGTACTAAATCAAACCTCGGTACAGCAATATCGATTATTATGGGTTGAGGCGCAATTGGGGCTGACAACGCTGCAAGCTCGTCTGTACTATTAGCTTCAGTCTCCACTTCCACAGATATAGGGGACTGACTTTCATCTTTTGTCCCAACGACAGCAGTTTGATCCAGCTCTTGCAGTATCACAGTCATCTCTTCGATTGGAACTGCAGCAGAGTTTGGTTCAACTGCAATAGGCTTGTCAGTCTCAGGGGCTGGATATTTAGTCTCAATATCAGGTAGCAGTTCGGTTTGGCCGACATCCACAATGGGTGTTTCTACCACAACGGATACTACAACCTCATCCTCAATAACCAACAACTCGGTAGATTCTGTTGTTTTAGTACCCTCAATTTGCCCTGTAGCAGGTTGCACAGCCGCGCGAATTTGCGGATAAAACCACCAAACTAAACCAGCCCCAATTAAGACTGCCCAAGTGACGTAGCGAGACTGCTCTTTGTCTGCGTCTTCGCTCTTCTCCGATTTGCTCATTTAGCTGCATTCCCCCAATGGCTGACCTATGCTATCAGTCGTATCACACCTGTCCAGCAAGAACTGAGGGAATCATTAATATGACCAAGTCAATTTGTGTATTTTGTGGTGCACGTATGGGAAATGATCCAGCCTACGGTCAGGCAGCAATTAATATAGGTCATATGATAGCCAAAAACGCATGGCGCTTAGTTTACGGTGCTGGTGACGTTGGGCTAATGGGCAACGTAGCTGAGGGAGCGCAGACTTCTGGAGCTACAACCTTTGGAGTGATACCTGAGCACTTGATGCAGCGTGAAGTTGGCAAGCGTGACCTTGATCAGTTCATCGTCACCGATGATATGCACAGCCGTAAAAAGCTGATGTTTGTCAACAGTGACGCAGTGGTGCTTTTGCCCGGGGGGGCAGGCTCTATGGACGAATTTTTCGAAGTGCTCACATGGGCACAGCTCAAGTTACATAACCGACCTATTGTTGTCGCCAATATTGCTGGGTATTGGCAACCACTGCTGGATCTAATCGATCATATTATCAGATCAGGTTTTGCAGATCCTAGCATGCGTGATATGTTTTCTGTGGCTCACACTGTAGATGAAGTTGAAATGACGCTACGCTCCGCCTTGAACACAGCAACAGTATAAAAAGCCAACGCAGTCCAAATCAAAATAATTGCAATCATATGCCAGCCTGTCAGCACCTCACCCAATAGGACTATGGCACAAAAAAACTGTAGTACGGGGTTGAGATACTGCACAAGCCCAACCGTGGCCATACGTACGGTTTGAGTTGCATAGGTCATCAGCATAAGAGGCCCAGCGGTAATCAGACCTGAAAACATCAAAAGTGCCAGGGTTGGCCCATCTGGCATACTTCCCAACCACCACAGATATGCGCCAGCAAAGGGTAACAAAAAAACAACCTCGAGGGTCACTGAAACTACCGAATCTACCCTTATTATGCGCTTTAACAGCCCATAAATTCCAAAGCTAAAAGAAATAATCATCGCCAGCCAAGGCGCAGTGCCGAGGCCATATGTCAAAACAATCACTGCAATCACTGCAAGTACCACAGAGACCCACTGTAATTTTGACAGGGTTTCACGAAAGACCAGCAAACCCAAAAGTACCATGACCAGTGGAAATATATAATAGCCAAGGGAAGACTCAGTGACGCGTCCCTCGCCCACTGAAAAAATAAAGACGTACCAATTTATCCCAATCATCACCCCAGCAAGAAAGATCAAAGCCATAGTTTTAGGGAGCTTTAGTACCCGCAGAGTTTCAGTCCGACGACCAGTAAAGGCTATTAATATAACAAAGGTCACCACCGACCACAGTGTGCGGTGAGACAAAATCTCTTCAGGTCCAAGATGACTTAGAAATGAGTAATACAGTGGTGCAAAGCCCCAGATAACGCAGGCCAAGAGCATCGCAATGGCCCCTTTAACAGATTGTGTCATAATCGCCCTACCACTAAAATCACCCTCTTGATTGGGCCGCAAAAAAGGCCTGCGCAGAGAAATTCCCACAGGCCTTCTAAATTCATATAATTTGCAAAATCCGATTACATACGGCTTGCAACATTTTCCCAATTAACCAAGTTGTCGAGGAAGTTGGACAAGTACACCGGACGTTTGTTTCGAAAATCAATATAATAGGAATGTTCCCAAACATCACAGCCTAATAGTGCAGTTTGACCGAAGCAAAGCGGGTTGACGCCATTTTCGGTTTTTATAACGGCCAAAGAGCCATCAGCATTTTTTACCAACCAGCACCAGCCAGATCCAAATTGACCAGCCCCTGCTGCAGAAAATGCAGTTTTAAAGCTTGAAACTGAGCCAAAGTTTTCAACTAACGCAGCTTCTAAGGCTCCAGGTATTTTGCTTTCGCCTGGGCCCATCATTTCCCAAAACTGATTATGGTTCCACAGTTGGCTGATGTTGTTGAAGGTTCCGCTTTGGGCAACTGCCGAAGCATCATAGGTACCTACGATAATCTCTTCAAGAGATTTACCATCCCAAGTGGTACCCGCAATCGCAGCATTACCGTTAGTAACATAGGCGTTATGGTGAAAATCATGGTGGAATTCCATAGTTTCTGTAGACATGCCTTTAGAGGCGAGTGCATCATGAGCATAAGGAAGATCTGGTAGTGTGAAAGCCATAATAGCGATCCTTTCAACGTTGGATTAAAGGGCGTTACACAGTTTATAGGAGGTAATCGCACAGAACAAAATGGTCTTTACATATCTTGTGGTAAATTAGATTCTTACTCCCGAACTAGAACCTCTGATCCGTATGACGCAGCATCACAGAACAGCGCATAAACATAATCTTGCACAGACCTAAAACAGATTACACTGATTAGATCGTCTTGCTCCAGAAATACGGCCCCTGCAACCTGCGCAAAGCGGGTCCGGGTAAAGCTACCAACTGGAAGTTTTTCGGGGTGGGTATCCATAGGAGCCAGTTTCGCCAGTACCTCACGCACATGAGTACCGCTTAGAATAAACTTTGCGCGAGCGTCTGATACATCCTCAAGCAAGACATGCTGCTCGCTCAATGCTGCATCAAGGCTAGCCCGAAGTTTTTCTGCCTGTGCGAAAGGAGCCATGACTAACAGTTCATCGGGAGACATCCATGCCAGAGCACAACCAGCAACCACCTGGCACGATCCACGCTTTGGAACTGCTACACCCGTTGCAAGTTTCATCGCCGCCTTGATCTTAGTTGAAGACAAATCAGCACGTAGGGTGAACATGATTTGGCCGGTATCTTGTTTAACA
>Ga0308012_10000273_pt1 | contig 32986 bp, 28 predicted proteins | sample Neamet179_FD_203133 | JGI IMG/M metagenome (GOLD analysis project Ga0308012, IMG submission 203133) | Marine microbial communities from water near the shore, Antarctic Ocean - #179 | ecosystem: Environmental > Aquatic > Marine > Unclassified | place: Southern Ocean | collected 2014-07-25 | reverse complement strand
AAGCAATAGACCATTAAGTTAGCCAGTTAGATCTTACTATAAAAATGTGCACCAGTGCGCTGTGTTCTTGTGTGAAGCCTAGCAGTTATGCTGTAACCTTGAACTATTTACACTAACAGGGGTTTGCGCCTGATTGGGTTCATGCCTGGGGCGAGGGGGTCGTAGGTTCAAATCCCGCTGCACCAACTATTTTTTCCATTATAGATCAATACATTACAATATTTTTAAAAAATGACAAAGTGCAGTTTGTAAAAAGTTTGTAACGCCTACCGCTTTAAATCAATTTTTAAGGTCAATCTAGGCACCACTTTTCTCCATTCAATATCACCTAGACCTTCTCCATAGAAATTCGTTATTCTCTACTTGTGTGGCCAGCTATTATTGTTGCTGATACACCTAACCTTTGTTTGTATAATTTACTACCCAGAGCTTTACCTGAGTGAATGCCTAGTTGTTCTTTATCTGTGTAATCAGGATATGGGTTAACTCGATTTCTGACCTCCCTATATGCCCTGCTTAAATAGGCAGGGGTGATGTAGGTTCGATGATTACCTAAGTCCCTTGCAGCCTTAGTTTTCTTCTCTGGCACTCTAGCAATTAAGTATGGGACTAGCACCTTGTCAGCTTTGCATTGTTGAATAACCTGTGAGAGCTCTTTTGTAATCTTAATTTTAATATACGCACTATTATGTCCGTGGCTTTTCTTTTGGATGATCTTAATATGTTCTGTGTAATGAGGCATTTCTTCTACTAGAGCTAAATACTCTTAAAGCTATATATGTGTATTTACATAGCTTGTATTTCATTCATTTTCTTAGTGTTTTTTATTCATAGATGCGCCAGCATGACTTATATTTCAACAAATTGAATAAGCAAACCGCAGCAGTCGCAATCTCAATTAGAATATTAGGCATATAGTCAAATGAGTATTTTTTTGGTTTGCAATTGCTATGCTGGAACTTCTGCTAGCGAATAAAAATGCTCAGTTTAAAGTGAAACCACTTAGGCAGGCTAAGAGGATAATATAATGCTAGAGGATGTGGCTTAGGTAAATATCTGTTGGTCTTGGGATCAAATGATTCCGCCACCTGCGCCAGAGACTGCCGGCCGATTAAGCGACACTGTTTCACGATACCCAGATGCACGGTAAGCAGATACAGGATCGATAGCGCCATTCTTTTCAAACCTGGCCATCGCTAGGATGGGTTCAACGTCGGTGCGGAACGCTTCCTTTAGGGTTGATGTTGCCATTAGGGCGTCATTGGTGTCTTGAAATCCTTCTAAGGCCATTCGATCAACTAAAAGGGCTTGGGCGTAGGCCCGCTGTACTTCCATGGCAGACACCATGAGGCTTTCAATTGGATCAGTGACATTATGGCTTTGATCAAGCATGTGCATAGGGTCAAAACCAGGTACATTTTCAGCATCAACTAATTCATTGAAAACTAGGAAAAGGCGGTAGGGGTCAATGGATCCAGTATCTAAATCATCATCCCCATATTTACTGTCGTTAAAATGGAAGCCCCCCAGTTTGCCAAACTGAATGAGCCTTGCAACGATCATTTCGATGTTTACGTTAGGTGCGTGGTGGCCTAAATCAACCAGACAATAGGCACGATCCCCTAATTCTTTCGCAATCATATAATTGGTGCCCCAATCCTGAACCACAGTAGAATAAAAGGCTGGCTCATACATTTTGTGTTCGGTAAATAATCTCCAATCCTCAGGCAGGCCAGCATAAACCGCTTTGGCGCTGTCTAAATAGCGCTCAAATTGGCGAGTAAAGTTAGTTTGACCTGGGAAGTTTGAGCCGTCTCCCACCCAAATTGTTAGTGCTTTTGAACCAATTGCTTGTCCAAGTTCGATACATTCCAAGTTATGATCGATGGCTTGTTGACGAGTAGCAGCATTACTGTGTGACAATGAGCCAAATTTATAGCTATGTACTTGGCCTTTTTGATCTTGGAAGCAGTTCGAATTCATTGCGTCAAAGGTTAGCTTGTTCTCTTTTGCCTTTGCCAATAAATCTGAAGCGTCTGCTTTGTCCCAAGGGATATGCAAGGAAACAGACGGTGTGGCTTGCGTTAAACTTTGAATTACGCCACAGTCATCCAGTTTGTCAAAAATATGGCGGGGTTCGCCGAGGCCAGGAAAGCGTGCAAAGCGTGTGCCGCCTGTGCCTACGCCCCAACTTGGAACTGCCACCTGGTATTTTGAAACCTTGACTTTTATCTCGTCTATGTTGATGCCACGGCGGTCAAGATGTTCTCCAAGAGCTTGATAGTTTGAACGCATTTCCTGCTCGGTAGATTGGTTAGATTGTTCGATACTCGTTTGCTTTATCATGACTTGCTCCCAGATAAATTTGATATGGGGCCAAAATTAGCGACCCTGCGTGGCTTTTTTGGCTTTTTTGGTTTTTTAACGGGTAAATGCCTGCACGTTACCCGCATCAACATTAATAATGTTTCCCGTAGACTTAGATGAGCGTTCGCTGGCGAGAAAATAAGCTGCCTCAGCAATATCTTCAGGAAATACAGAACGTTTCAACAATGAACGCTCTCGGTAATGTTCTTCTAAGCCCTCTTTTTCGTCCTTACCATAAATGGTTGCACGTTGCTTCAGCCAATCTCCAGACCAAATTTTTGATCCTCTAAGAACTGCATCTGGGTTGACCACATTTACCCGAATGCCTTTTGGTGCGCCTTCAAGAGCCAAGCATCGTGCCAGATGGATTTCGCTGGCTTTAGCTGTACAGTAGGCCGAAGCCCCTGGCGACGCAGCCAAGCCATTCTTAGAAGCGATAAACACGATGGCGCCCCCCATGTTTTGAGCAATCATCATTTTGAAAGCCTCCCGACTCACCAAAAAATAGCCAGTAGAAAGGATCGACATATTTTTATTCCACAATTCCAACGAAGTGTCCTCCACCGCTGCCGCACTGGCAATGCCGGCATTGGAAACCAAAATATCAACCCCACCAAACTCTACTGCAGTTTGGGTATAGGCATTAGCCACAGCTTGTTCATCAGTAACATTCATTAAAACGGTGCGGACTACGTCTGAAGAGTAGCGGGAAATAAGGTTTTCTGCTGCTTCTTTAATGGCAGCTTCATCAATGTCAGCGAGCATGACACAAGCGCCTTCGTGCAGGTAACGTTCTGCTGTGGCCAAACCAATCCCACCTGCACCACCAGTAATCAAAGCAATTCGCCCAGCCAGCGTTTTTGGCTTGGGCATGCGCTGCAGTTTAGCCTCTTCTAGTAACCAGTATTCAATGTCAAAGGCTTCTTGTTCGTCTAGTCCACAATATTCCGACACCGAAGATGCGCCGCGCATTACGTTGATGGCGTTAATATAAAACTCGCCAGAAATTCGCGCTGTTGCTTTGGATGATGCAAAGGTGATCATACCAACGCCCGGAACTAAGTAAACAATAGCATTGGGGTCCCGAAGAGCAGGGCTGTTATCATGCTTACAGCGCTCATAATAGGCGCTATAACCAATTCGGTATTGGGAAATTGCTTTGCCTAGGCTTGCCAAGGTTTCAGTTACATTGGGCATGGCTGGGTTAAAGTTCACAACCAATGGCCTAATTTTTGTGCGTAAAAAGTGATCAGGACAGGATGTTCCTAGCGCGGCTAATTCTTCCATCTTCGCACTGTTGACGAATTCTAAAACAGCATGGCTGTCGTTGAAGTTGCCAACCATATGTTGCTTGCCAGACACCATGCCGCGGATGGCAGGCATCAACTGTGCTGCAACTCCATATCTGGAAGTTGCATCAAGGCTTTGGTGCTTTGCACCACCAAAAGCAGGCACACCCTCAGCGTTTATGGCTAACCAATCCATAGCTTTTTGAACAACCCCTATGGTAAGGCTGTAGCATTCGTGCGCCTCATTCGCCCAAGTGAATAAGCCATGGCTCTCTAAAATGACACCCTTAGCATTGGGGTTGTCCAAACAGAATTTTTCTAACCACATGCCCAGTTCGTAACCTGGCTTTTTCCAAGGCAACCAGCCAATGTCACTGCCAAATATTTCCTGCGTGAGCTCTTTCGAGTTTTTCGATGCGGCAATCGCTATGATCGCATCTGGATGCATGTGGTCGACATGCCTCACAGGCACGTAAGCATGCAGTGGCGTATCAATAGAAGCAGCTCGGGGGTTTAAGTTAAAGGTGCAATGGGGCAGGTAAGCAACCATTTCATCTTCAAACTCTAGGCCGCGGTAAAGTGCCTTCAAGGTGCGAAGCTTGTCCATGTAAAGGGTGGAGAAACCATCCATTTTGATTGACCCAACATCACCACCTGAGCCTTTCACCCATAGCACTTCCACTAAATTATCACCCAACAAGTCTTTTTCCATTACCTTAGCCGATGTATTGCCGCCACCGTAATTAGTGATGCGTTTATCTGAGCCTAAAAGGTTGGAGCGATATACAAGTAGTTCTGATTCCGACATAAGAGCCGCCTTGGACACATCCCAAAGGTCATCAAGGTGCTGGTTTTGCGGCGTATTCGTCATGAATTTTCTCCTACTTATAGCCACGTCTGTGACAGTCCAATTTTTCCTATCATGGCTATGGGACACCACATTGTCAATCATTATCAATCATATAATAGTGCTAAAGGCTTACGTATGACGGTTAATGAAAATAAATGATTGACAATGATTATTTATGAATGCAACATGACGAAAGACAAAAAAAACAAAAACAAGCAAGGCAAGACTAAATGCATGAAAGAGAACGTCATAGGATTATTCTGTCAGCGGTGCAAGATCGACCTGTGGTGACGGTTGTCGAACTCTGTATCATCACAGGAGCCTCTGAGGCGACAATACGCAGGGACATTGTTGCGCTTGATGCAGAAAAAAAGTTAAACCGCATAAGAGGGGGGGCTGAGTCAATCACCCCACCCCAGTTTGGCGGTCTTGCCGGGCGGCCCTTTTCTGTTAACCAATTAATAAACATTGAGCAAAAGCGCGCGATAGCGCGGGCGGCGGTAGAGATGTGTAGCGATGGTGAGCCCATTATTATTAATGGTGGCACCACTACATTTCAAATGGTTCATCCGCTCGCGTCGCGGCGTATGCAGGTATTTACCAATTCATTTCCCATTGCTGAACATCTGCTCAATCACTCCAAAAACACCATAATGTTGTCTGGCGGTACGATTTATCGTGAGCAAAACATTATTTTGTCGCCTTTTGAAAATGACGTTACTCGCAACTTTTATGCCCGAAGAATGTTTATGGGCGCCAAAGGTTTGGGGCCCCTTGGAGTCATGGAGGGAGATCCACTAATTGTTCAAGCTGAAGAAAAGTTAATCGGTCAATCCGATGAATTGGTTCTTTTAGTTGATAGCTCAAAATTTGAAGCACGGTCAAGTTTGGTTCTTTGCCCGCTTAGCCGAGTGGATACTGTGATTACCGATGATGGTATCACTGATAAAACAGCAGCAATGCTGGAAGCCGCAGATGTAAAACTAATCGTCGCCAAATCAGGCGCGGCTCAACAGGAGGGATTGGCCTCGTAAGGCCAGTGAAATCTCCATAACACTCTAGGGAGTAAATCATGAATTTAATAAAAAAAATGCTGCCCGCACTGGCAGTAGCTGCTACTTTATTAACTGGTGCAGTTCAGGCTGCAGATATGCGCATAGCTGTCGTTGTTAAAGCGCTGGGAATAGGTTTTTTTGAGGCTGCTGCAAAAGGTGCTGAAGAGGCAGCAAGTGAACTGGGGGATGTGGAGATTATTTACACAGGCCCTACGGACACTACGGCAGAAGGACAAATTGAGGTAATCAATGCACTAATTGCTCAACGTGTTGATGCCATTGCAATTTCAGCTAATGACACTGATGCACTAGTTCCTGCACTCAAAAAGGCAATGGCCCGAGGCATTACAGTTATAAGCTGGGATTCAGGTGTTGCTGCAGAAGGCCGGCAGATGCATTTAAACCCGTCTTCTAATCCGCTAATTGGCAACATGATTGTGAAACTTGCAGCAGACCATTTACCTGAGGGTGGTGATGTTGCAGTATTGTCAGCATCAAGTACGGCAACTAACCAAAATATCTGGATTGACGAGATGAATAAGGTAGTTGGCAATTATAAGGGTATCAACGTTGTTGCCACAGTTTACGGTGATGATCTGGCTGATAAATCCTATAGGGAAGCTAACGGTCTAATGCAAACCTACCCTAATCTTAAGGCAATTATCGCACCTACAACGGTCGGAATAGTGGCTGCAGCTCAGGCTGTTGCTGATGCTGGAAAAATTGGGCAGATTAATGTAACTGGTCTTGCTTTACCTTCTGAAATGGCCGGACACATTGCAAGTGGAGCATCTAAATCGTTTGCCATTTGGAATCCGATTGATCTAGGGTACTCGGCAACAATGCTGGCTTACAACCTTGCTAAAGGTAATGCGGTCGCTGCACCTGGTGCTAAAATATCAATGGGGCGTATGGGTTCGCTGACATTGGATGAAAAAACTGAAGGTGCAATGGCGGATCCATTCGTCTACGATGCCTCTAACATTGATGCCTTCAAAACTATTTTTTGATTGGTGCCTTGAACAGCTTTGGTGGGCTTGCCCACCAAAGCTCTATTTAAGTTAGAACTGGTAAAATAAAATGCCCCAGCAACAAACATTGACAGACAAAGACGTGACCCTGCCAATTTTGCAACTGAGTGGTATCGTTAAAATTTTTCCAGGCGTAAAAGCTTTAGATAAGGTTTCACTAAGCCTCTACCCTGGTCAGGTGACCGCGCTGGTTGGTGAAAATGGGGCTGGTAAATCGACCATAGTAAAGGTTCTCACTGGCATATATCAACCGGATGACGGTGAGATATTGCTTGATGGCCGAACTATCAACTTCCCCACAGCCCACCATGCATCTGCCGCCGGAATTACTGCAATCCACCAGGAAACAGTTTTATTTGACGATTTGACTGTGGCTGAGAATATTTTTATTGGTCATGCGCCTAGAACTAAATTAGGGCTCATTGATACGCAAGAAACAAGCAAATTAGCACAACAACTATTACAAGGCATCGGTGCGGACATTGATCCGTCCATCCGACTGCGAGACCTTGGTATTGCCAGCAAACATATGGTTGCCATTGCTCGTGCGCTTTCCATTGATGCGCGCGTGGTCATTATGGATGAGCCCACAGCGGCCCTAAGTTATAAGGAAATCCAGGAGCTTTACGAATTGGTTGAACAACTCAAATCCCAAGGGAAAGCTATTTTATTTATTTCTCATAAGTTTGATGAAATATTTGAAATAGCTGATCGCTTCAATGTGTTTAGAGATGGCCAGTTTATTGATGAGGGAAAAATAGACAGTATCACGGAGGCTGACCTAGTTCAGTTAATGGTGGGCCGCTCAGTCAATAAGATATACCCCCAGCGCCAAGAAAAAATTTGTGAAGATGTGCTAGAAGTTAAGAGCTATTGCCATCCAACTGAGTTTGATGACATTAATTTCACACTGAGTAGGGGAGAAATTTTAGGCTTTTATGGTCTTGTAGGAGCTGGACGATCAGAGTTCATGCAGTCCTTGTTTGGTATCACCAAACCCTCTGATGGGGTAGTTAAAATTGGTGGGGAAATAACAAAAATTCGCTCCCCAGCAGACGCAGTTAGTCATGGCATTGTTTATGTCCCTGAGGATAGGGGCAAGCAAGGTGTCGTGATTGGCCTGCCAATATTTCAAAATGTCACTTTACCTTCTCTCAGCCAAACATCCCAAAAAGGCTTCATTCGTTTGGCTGAAGAGTTTAAGTTGGCGCGGGAATATACCCAGCGTTTAGATTTGCGGGCCAGTTCGTTAGATCAGGATGTAGGGAATTTATCGGGTGGCAACCAGCAGAAAGTAGTTATTGCCAAGTGGCTTGCAACCCAACCTAAAGTTATTATTTTGGATGAACCAACTAAGGGCATCGATATTGGGTCAAAGGCAGCTGTGCACGAGTTCATGTCAGACCTAGCAGAACAAGGTTTATCAGTTATTATGGTGAGCTCTGAAATTCCGGAAGTTTTGGGCATGTCTGATCGTGTGATTGTTATGCGTGAAGGCCGTATGGTCGCAGAACTTGCTGGTGATGATCTTTCGCCTGAAGCTTTGATCCGACATGCAGCAGGCATAGGTGAGGTTAACCCTTGATTAAACGTTTTTTAATTGCACGAGAGACCCTTCTATTAGGGGTGATTCTGGTACTCATAGCCCTGGTTGCCTCCCGCTTTCCTGGATTTGTTGCCGCTGGCAACTTAGTGAATGTATTCAATGATACAGCGCCACTTATTATACTGGCACTAGGTCAAATGGTGGTTATTGTCACCCGCTGTATAGACTTGTCGGTGGCTGGCAACCTAGCTCTTACAGGCATGGCTGTGGCGATGTTAAATTCGGTTGCTCCTGGTCTTCCAATACCAATTATCCTCACCATTTCGATTGTCTTGGGGGCGGGCATGGGGCTCATGAACGGGCTACTTGTTTGGAAACTAGAAATACCACCCATTGTTGTGACCTTGGGTACTATGACTATTTTTCGAGGGGTTATTTTTCTTATATCAGATGGCAAGTGGGTCAATGCCCACGAAATGAGCGCAAGTTTTACTGGTTTCCCCCGAGCTGAAATCATGGGTCTTCCGGTGATGAGCTGGATAGCCATTGGTGTGTCACTGCTGTTTCTGCTCTTAATTACCAGAACATCACTAGGCCGTGCCTTTTTTGCTGTGGGTGGTAACCCACATGCTGCAGTGTATACGGGTATTAATGTTGGCAAGACACAATGCGCTGCATTTGTTATTTCTGGGGCCCTAGCCGGTCTAGTAGGCTACCTATGGGTGGCTCGCTATGCTGTTGCCTATGTTGATATAGCTGGCGGATTTGAACTTGAGGTAGTGGCCGCCTGTGTCATTGGTGGTATTTCAATTGCGGGCGGTCTAGGTTCAGTAGGGGGGGCAGTGCTAGGTGCATTATTTTTAGGAGTTGTTAAAAACGCCTTACCAGTGGTGCACATTTCACCTTTTTGGCAACTTGCTATTTCGGGTGCTGCCATTGTCATTGCTGTGACCTTTAATGCAAGGTCTAACAGGAGCAGTGGTCGGGTTATTCTTAAGCCGGTGAGGCCTAATTCATGAACCTTAAAACTCGCTCATTGCCTGATCGGCTTAATTCTTCACGTTCTCAGGTATTTAAAAACTGGGAAACGCTTTTATTTGCAGTGGCGGTGAGCATTTTTGTTGTGAACTCCTTCGCGTCGCCGTATTTTCTTGATGCTTGGGGGCTGTCTGATGCTACCTTTAACTTCACTGAAAAGGCGATGATTGCTTTTGCCATGGCTTTACTGATTATTACGGGCGAAATAGACCTTTCTGTGGCCTCGATTATAGCCCTTGCTAGCACAGCTATGGGCGCCGGTTTGCAACTTGGCTTGGGGACCCCAGAGCTTGTATTTATCGGTTTAGTTGTGGGCTTATTATGTGGTGCTTTTAATGCCGTTTTGGTGACTGTGCTTGGGCTTCCCTCAATAGTGGTAACGATTGGTACTATGAGTCTTTTTAGAGGCATTAGCTATATAGTTCTTGGAGACCAAGCTTATCGTGGATATCCACCTGATTTTGCATTCTTTGGGCAGGGTTATGTGTTTTGGGTATTTAGTTTTGAATTGGTGCTGTTTGCTGTGCTGGCACTAATCTATGGTATTTTATTGCATAAAACTAATTTTGGACGATCTATTTATGCCATTGGCAACAATCCTACAGGTGCATTATTTTCTGGTATTCGTGTTCAAAGGGTTAAATTTATCCTATTTCTTCTCACTGGCCTTATGTCTGGCGTGGCAGCCATTTGCTTAACCTCTCGTCTTGGGTCTACTAGACCATCTATTGGGGCAGGTATGGAGCTTGAAGTCATCACCATGGTGGTCTTAGGTGGTGTTAATATATTAGGTGGGTCAGGCACTATCCTGGGTGTTGTCCTGGCTGCCTTTGTCATGGGTCTAGTGACCTTTGGTTTTGGTCTGTTAAATGTACCCGGTATCGTAATGTCCATTTTTATAGGCCTGTTGCTTATTGGAGTAATTGCTTTGCCACGGCTTTGGAAAATATTTTTAAATAAGGGGTAGTGATGGCAAAATTCAGTTATAAAATGCAACTGAAGCTTGGGCATGAAGCTGAGTATCAGCGACGCCATGATGCCATCTGGCCTGAATTACTTGAGCTATTAAAAAATGCTGGAATTTCTGATTACTCCATCCATTTGGATGGCCCAACAGGAACTTTATTTGCCTGCCTCACTCGAGCAACAAATCATACGATGGATGAGCTACCACTCGAACCTATAATGCAGCGCTGGTGGAATTATATGGCCGACATCATGGAGACTGGCCTAGATAATGAACCAATTTTGGTCCCGCTTGACCTAGTGTTTTATATGCCATGACTGGATTGAAAAATGTTGCTGTAATTGACATTGGGAAAACCAATGTCAAACTGGTAATGGTGGACTTGCAAACGATGGCAGAGCTTTGCGTAATAACACGCCCAAATAAGGTTTTACCCGGCCCACCTTGGCCTCACTTTGATGTTGATGGGCATTGGACATTTTTGCTGTCAGGATTGAAGGACTTCCATCAACGTTTTGGTGTAGAGGCAATTTCAATAACAACACATGCTGCCTGTGTTGTGTTGTTGGATTATCAGGGCCAATTGGCAGCCCCTGTGCTTGATTATGAGCATGATGAACTGGATGTGGACGCTGATGAATATAACGCAATGCGTCCTCCGTTTTCTGAAACGGGGTCACCACGACTGGCTGGTGGCCTTAATATAGGGGCGCAGCTCCATTGGCAGTTTAAAAAAGATTCAAAACTACTTTCGCGAGTTAAATTGATCGTTACCTACCCACAGTATTGGGCTCACCGCCTGACAGGGGTAGCTGCGGTAGATGTAACTTCTATTGGCTGTCATACTGATCTGTGGAATCCGACTGAAGGCAAGTTCTCTACTTTGGTGAACCGTTTAGGTATTGGCAGCAAAATGGCAGAGGTTCGAAGGCCTGATGAGGTGCTAGGCCTGATATTACCAGAGATTGCGGTAAGAACTGGTTTGCCAGCTAATACACAGGTTGTCTGTGGGATCCATGATTCTAATGCTTCACTTCTACCTCATATTATTAGTAGAAGCGCACCATTTTCTGTGGTTTCAACTGGCACTTGGGTAATTGCGATGGCTATCGGCGGTGCTAAAACACCGCTAGATTCTAAGTGTGAAACTTTCATAAATGTAAATGCATTTGGTGATCCTGTGCCATCTTCGCGCTTTATGGGCGGAAGAGAATTTGAACTTATCCAAAGAGGTGCTCAACCTTGTGCGGATGACAGTGATATGCAGGCTGTTCTGAAAGAAAATATAATGCTTTTCCCATCTGTGGAGATTAGCTCGGGCCCATATAAAGGGCGTGAAATGAATTGGGAGCCAAACGAGCCAGAATTCGCCAGTGGTACTCGAGAAGTATGCCTTTCCTTTTATCTGGCATTAATGACAGCAAAATGTCTGCAAAATATTGGCTCTAAAGGAAGTATAGTGATCGAAGGTCCCTTCGCGAGAAATTACTTTTACAGACTAATGCTTGAGGCAGTGACAGGTGAACGTATCCTGAGCTCGACATCAGCGACTGGCACAAGTATTGGTGCTGCAATGTTGCTTCAAAGACACCCTGCACAAATGTTTGATAGACAACCTCAGAAGGAAAACACACCAATGCTAGATGTATTGAAAGCTTATGCCACTCGATGGAAGTCCCATGTCGAATGTGAGAATAAAATTTAATTTCAGACGTTGCATACTCAGTTAAATTGGCTGCGATAGAAATGTGGTTACTCCCTAAAAGCCTACCAAGAAAGGTGGGGGCTTTTAGAAAAAAAGTGACTTTAGGTATTAAAGGGAGTCCCCACTGCCTTTGAGCACCAGCTTTGTGGTGTAATTTTTTACAAGAAAGTCTAAAGTGTGTGACTTTATGGTAAGTTTGAACCATGATGTTACAAGCTTGGTGGAAGCTTTATTGGGTCCTATTTTAAAGGGTAGTCGATTTAATGAAATATGGACTAAGCTATCCCAAAGGAAGGCCATGAATAGACCAAGAAAAAATGAACTGTAGAATAGAGTTGCTTTCAGACTCTCCTAGGCTGGGTTATACTCCTTTGGTGACGTGTTTTGCACGCGGGTCTTCATATCGCCTCACAAAATATCTGACCCCCGATTCGACTTTTTATAAACTTAATTGAACAATCTTCGTAAAGTTGACTTTACATAGCCTCTCTCTGGCAGAATAAGTGTCCCTTCCATACAATAAGATCACAATCAGCTAAACCAACCAGTATTGGTAAAGTGATAACTGGGAGGAGTGTTACTTGCACACTTTAATTTACGCACCCTAACTTTAAATAATTAATCTTGGCTGAGGAATTTTATGACGGATTACGTAATAGCAGGCCCACTGCAAACAGTCGCTCCAGTAGCTAATAATAGCGCTGTGTTTCCTGTAAGACGCATTTATTGTATTGGCCGCAACTATGCAGAGCATGCAATCGAAATGGGCCACAATCCAGATCGAGAGGCACCATTTTTCTTTCAAAAAAATCCAGATAATTTAGATTTTTCTGGAACATTTACTTATCCAGAAAAAAGTTGTGATGTGCATTATGAAATTGAACTTGTGATCGCCATAGGTAAAGGTGGTAGGAACATTAATTTAGATAACGCCACTGATCATGTTTATGGGTATGCATTGGGTCTGGATATGACTCGTAGAGACCTACAAGGTAAAATGAAGAAAATGGGACGGCCTTGGGAAATTGCAAAAGCATTTGAAAAATCAGCGCCGATGGGTCCTATTATTCCCGCCTCAGAACTTGGGCATCTTTGTAAAGGTGTCATAGATTTAAAAGTAAATGGTGAGCTAAGACAGAAAGGTGATTTAAATCAAATGATCTGGAAAACAGCAGAGATAATTAATTACCTTTCTCAATACTATGAGTTAGCGGCGGGGGACTTAATTATGTCTGGAACTCCAGCAGGTGTTGGTCCCATTAAAAAAGGGGATGTTATGGTTGGGTCAGTTGAAGGCATGGGTGAGCTCGTTGTTACCGTTGTCTAATGTCTTACGTTGCCTATATTTTTCGAACACGTTATTTAAAATTCAAAAAGCATATCACTTGGGGTAGGGGGTTATTGGTTCAAATCATGCCGCTGCGCCCAATCACCCCCCCCTCACGTTATATCAATAGCTTATATACTTTTTTCTAACCTTCAATAAGCGTTTGGTTAAAAGTTGGTAAAGCTTACCTCTTTAAATTGGCTTTTAAGACCAGTTTAGGCATGGCCAATGTCCATTCAATATCATCAGGATCTTCTTCGCAAAAGTTCGTTATTTTTATACTAGTGTGCAAAGCCATTGGTGTTATCACTTTTGATCTTCAAAAAAGGCACTCACCATTGGCGTAAGGGTTAAAAGAAGTAATGTGGCCTGTTCAGAGGGAAGGTTGCCTGCCATTTAATACTTACACCCACTGTAAGAAACTCATAAATTGCTCTGTTATGATCCAAGTATCGCCACGTGTACAAAATTTTGCGCCACAACAAGCAAGAAAACCTCGTTACTATGTGGTGAACGTGAAGACCATTATAAATGTATTAACTCTATTAAGTGCTAAGTAAAGGCAGCGGCTTTGCACTGAGTAAGTACAGATCTAAATTGAGTTTACGCGGCATAATAATAAAGGTTTTTACTATGATCAGTAAAAATATAGAGGTAATGTTGACCCAGTTAGTGAGTACCGTCAGCTGTTAAGAAATAGCTCTAAGGGTGATGGCATTAACAATCAGAGCCCTTACCTTGCACAGGCGACAAATTCCTTATTTTGAAAAAGCTTAACCATTTTTTGAAACCAAAGATTGTGTTATTAAAGCCCACTCATTAGTGCTCCACCTAGAGCGGAACTCCAAATTGCTGATGAACAAGGCCGAAAATATTTAAAACATTAAAATGGCTAAAATAGTGCCGGTAGTTGTTCAAAAATGAGACCTTAAATAAAGCATTAAAACTGCTAATTAGTGGCTTAGCAGGCACAAGTAAAACCGACATTCGAGCACTTGACAATAGACTTTTGCGTAAAACTATGGTTTCCATTTAGCCTGAGTGTGTTAGGTTCTATGTATATACAATCAATTTTTCCTCGTTGGTAACGCATCCTTCAGCCATGTGGATGTGGTTACAGGTAGTAAAGGCCTCAAAGGCTGAGCATGAAACTACAGACAAAGTTCATCTGTTTGGGAATTTAGGAGGTAAGGTAGTTGGATTATAAGCGTTATTATTCCACGTTTAAGTATGTGTTGGCGATAATTGCTGCGTTGTCTCTATCCGCAGTTGTGGCCAATCGCTACGTGCTGAGCCAGCAACCGGTAGAAAACGGTGTTGAGTCATACTGGGTGGTACATGATGTAGGCATTAGTGTTCCAAATGATTCAATACTGTGGCGCCAAGGGGAACATGTAGATGCCGGCATGACTCAAAGCCAAGTGGATTTCAAGTTAGTCATTCCTGAATTATCGAGAGATCAGTACATTACTATCGCCCCAGCGTACTTAGACACCGTGAAGGTTGAGTTTTTTGACCAGTACGGGTACACCCTCAATAGAGAAATTATGGGTGATAAAGAAACTCATCAAGTTGCTGCCCATCATTATTACGTGGGCCGTTTTCTAGTGGGAATACCCAGTAATGCCACGTCAGCTCGTATAAAAATACGGTCTACACAAAATGTGGCGGTATCACTAAACTTTCTTTCTAGGGATTTACTGGTAAGGGAAAGTGCATTCAGTTTAATTATGATTAGTATGGTTTTATTCATCACAATTAGCGCAGTAATCGCCTCGCTTATTGCAGGCGTTAGGTCCAAACAACCCTTGTACTTCGCTTTCGCTGCACACCAGTTTGCCTGTTTTTCCGCCTTGGTGGCATTGAGTAATCTGGTGCCTAGTTTTTGGCCACACCTTAATCAATTAAATGGCACAGCGCTGGGTGCATTATTCATCACCTTAGTGATGACGGCAGCTATATTTCATTGGTTGGTGCTTAGAGGCATGATAGCCACGAGATGGCTAAAGCCAGTTATTGGCGCTGTCGTGTTGATTACCCTTGCTAACCTTATTATTTATTTTTTTGCTGATGCAAACATTGGTGTTATTAGTAGCAACATAACCACAGCATTTTTGGCTATTGGTTTGATTTATTTTATTCCACGTAACCGGCCAAAGGACAAAATACAGGGGTTTATCTTTAAAAAAATCCGGGTTTTTTATAGCCTTTTAATGTTGTTAGTCGCCATAGGCTCCCTGTCTGAGCTGGGTTTTGGGCAATACCCCTTAATTAACTTCTACCTATATACATTAGTATCTCTTTTGGTTTTAGCTATCATCTTGCTATTACGCACCACTATTTCCCATCGCCGGGCACAAAACGAAGCTGCAGCATCGTTTCGCTTGGCTAGCTCTAATGACCAACTTAATAAAGACCTTGCCGAGCAATCTGCCTTGTTATCAATGTTATCCCATGAAATTAAGACCCCACTGACTACATTGCACTTTTGTGTTTCAGGCACTCCAAAAGAGAGTGCTATTCACAAACAACTCGCTCATATTCAGCATGTGGTGGACAAAGTAGAACTTATGGGTAATTTAACTACTCATTTTATCAGCCATGAGAAGGTATATTTAAAAGATCTGATACGCCAGCAATGGAAAAAACCAAAAAAATCCAGTATTAATAATAGTGGGTTTAATCTAATGACTCGTGGTGACATTAGTTTCGTAGGTAATAAGTTGGCTTTAGAGTTAATTGTGAATGACTTGCTTAGTAACGCTAGGAAATATTCAACGGATGGGCGTGTTCAAGTGAGGGTTGTTGGCCAAGGGGGGCGGATTTACTTGCGCTTCAAGAATGACAGCGAAAACCTGAACCCGACTAGCTTGTCAGCACTAACAGATAAGTACTATCGAGCGCCAAATGTGGCTGGAATTCGTGGCACTGGGCTGGGTTTGTGGATTGTTAAAAACCTATGTGTTTCGAATAACTATTCGCTTGGTTTTCAGCTGAAAGGTAACGTCTTTGTGGCCACTGTGGGGATCAAGCCATGACAAAGCCACTGGTGTACATTTGTGAAGATGACCCTGGTTTAGGGGGAGTGATTCTTAATCGGCTAGAACAAGAAGGGTACCAATGTCATTTGTTCTATGATGCATCTGAAATGGACGAATATTCAAATACATCAGTGCCTGATTTGTTGTTGCTGGACATTCAGTTGCCTGGGGAGTCTGGTTATAGTATCGCTCAGCGTTATTTGCGAGCGATGCCCAGTGTGCGGATAATCATGATGAGTGTATTGAATAAACAGCAGGATGTACTAACAGGCTATGACGCTGGAGCCATGCTATATCTGGCTAAACCCTTTAAGCCTGAAGCATTAATTGCATGCTTGAGGGGGGTGTTTGGCGACATAACTGATGGCGCCCATAGCGAATCTAAAGAGCTTTGTCTAAATGTAGTGCCTCAAACCCTAAGCCACCAGGATGTATCTGTGAAGTTGGCAAAAAGTGAAGTCAACATGTTAGTCTTTTTGGCTTTGCGTTATCCAGATGCTGCTGAGTATCACGAGCTTATGGAACACATTGGTCTAGATTTAGAAAGCTCTAGGAAAAACACGTTGGAAACGTTCGTCAGCCGGTTACGTCAAAAACTGGCACCTATCGAACGAGAATATTTGACCATTAAAAACGTTCGTAATACGGGTTATAAGCTATCCAGCGCTATAACAGTCCGTAATGAGCGTTATTAATGCCATCAGCGCCGCCAAGTCCCAGCAGAAAGAATCTGCAATTCAAGACACTGTGGTTGACTAAACTACGGGCACCGTACTTGTAGCCCTATATGTGTGTTTAATGGTGATGTTTGACAGTGCATTACTGTTTTGGTTTATTTGTGGGGTTTACAAATGCTTTGCATAAAAGACGTTTTGCTCAGCCTCTTAGTGTGTTGGCAGCCCAGTTTATTAATGCGTCAATACTTACATTTCCAGTAAGGAACCCAAAAAACACTATGTTAAAATCGCGAAATTAATACTTACACTTCCAGTAAGAAACTAAAAAAGCACTAGACTTCGCTCGCGACCATGAATACTTACACCTTTAGTAAGGAACCAAATAAAAACTGTGCTACGGTGCTCGCGAAAAATCACTACCCCTGCATAGTTTACTAGTTTTTTGTGCAAAGGCATGGGTAGGTGATGTTTTTTTTCTTATTTTCCATAATCACTAATTTAACTATTTTAGGGTGACAATGATGCGTTTTAGCAAGAAGCAAGTGGGCTTTACACTAATAGAGTTAGTAGTAGTGGTTGCAGTACTTGGTGTGTTGTCAGTCTTTGCCCTTCCAAAAATCTTAGGTACGGTAAATGACGCACGAATAGCTTCACTGGAAGGAGTGGCCGATGCGCTAACTGCTGCAAGTACCCATAACTACATGATACGCGGTGCAGATAACAGCAAAGGCTTGCCAATCTTAACATGTGTAAGCGTTGTCACCGTGCTGCACGATAGTAGTGCAGAGAAGTTACTCGCAGACGGTTATATAATTACTGAGGGTAGTGTTGGTATGTCAACATCAGCATCATCAACAATAGGCAGTGTGGTGTCGGTGACGTATACGTTAACCAACTTAGATACTGCAGTGGACTGTAATCTCAGTACTACTACTGAACCGGTAAAAACCATGAAATTTAGTGCTATTGGTATAAATTGAGTACGGCTTTGCCCCACTACTATCTGCCCTCTTTAGCTAGATCTGTTGCATGGTTATTTAAAATACGCACTATTTGTCAGGTAGGGAGTAGTTCCTTTGTGGATATCACGTTAACAACTAGGCTGCATTTATCAATAGAGCACCCGAGAACCACGACAGTTCATTGGTGCAGTATCACGTGATGCTTTTGTCACAACGCCAAGAACCGTGCCAGAGCGGTTTCACCATTTTTGAGCTGATTTTAGTGATCGCTATCTTGGGGGTTTTATCTGTGGTTATTATGCCCTCTGCTAGCAACGTCTCTGGGAAGGCTTTCTATGAGCGCGGCTTTCACGATGAAACTCTGGCGCTATTGCGCTTTGGGCAAAAGGCGGCCATTGCTCAAAGACGCACGGTGTGCGTGAATTTTTTGGGTAAAACCAGTGTAACTCTTAAGATTGCAGCCACGTCAGCCGCGCTAGACTGCAAAACTGATTTGCAGGGCCCAAAAAGCGGCAGCAACACGGGCGCAACTATTACAGCCATGTCTGGTGTGGCGTACACTTCCTCGCCACAAAATTTCAATTTTGACGGATTGGGGCAACCTGTTGATGCGCTGGGAGCCTTGGTGAGCATCCCAATTGTTATAGAGGTGGACAGTGCGGCTAAGATGATCACGGTTGAACTCGTCACTGGCTATACCCATGACTAGTGCAATCGAGCGCGGCTTCACCCTTATCGAACTCATCGTCTTTATTGTGGTGGTGAGCGCCGGGCTAGCGGGCATTCTTTCGGTCATGAACACCACGGTTCAATTCAGCGCTGAGCCCATGGCCCGCAAACAAGCGATGGTGCTGGCAGAATCGATCCTAGAGGAAGTTGTACAAAAAGACTATGCTGATAAAGATTTTAAGCAATTTAAAGGCATCTTGCGCGTCCCCTTTGAATCAGATGTGTGCATTATTGACGGTGTGATTAAGGACGATAAGAGCGACTGCGACGATGTGGATGACTACGATGTGGATGACTACATTATGGACGATGTGGATGACTACAGCGGCAAAACAGAGTTAATATTTACAGATTGGCCAGCCCGTTTAAGTGACTACAAGGTGGCCATTATGGTGGTAGGGGCTGATTGGAGCGTTGTTAGCAATCTGCCGGTGCCAGTCAAAAAAATTACGGTGACCGTTAGCAGCAGAGACCACACGATAGCCTTGTCTGGCTACCGAGCAGATTACTAGCCATGGCAGCTCAACGTAACCAGCGTGGCGCCACCCTTATCGAATTAATCATGGTGATTGCCATCTTGGGCGTGATCGCTGCAGTCGCTTCGGTGTTCATAAAAGGCCCAATTGATGCCTACGTAGACAGTGCTCGGCGTGCCGCCTTGACCGATGCCTCCGACACAGCAATTCGGCGTATGGCGCGTGACATTCGCAAGGCTCTGCCCAATAGTACTCGTATTCCCTCCACTGACTGCCTCGAGTTTATTCCCACTAAAACGGCTGGACGCTATCGCGCCGCAGTAGATGTGTTGTCAACTGGCGATATTCTGAATTTTGTGGCCTCGGATACCAGCTTTAACATGCTAAGCCTCAATAGTGATCTCCCAGCTGACCAAAAAATAGAGATCGGTGATGTGGTTGCTGTTTACAACCTCGGTGTTTCTGGCGCAGACGCCTACGCGGGCGACAACACTTCTACTGTGCGGAGTTTGGCAAACGATAGCGGACGCAAAGAGTCCACCATCTCTGTTGATGCTAAGCTATTCCCCTTTGCCTCCGGCAGTAAGCGCTTCTATGTGATTCCAGCGGGTGAGCAGGTGGTTGGATATGTTTGCAACGGCAATGGCACCGATGCCCATGGCACCGGCACCGGCACATTGAGGCGCTACATTGCCACATTACCGGGAGCTAATAGCTGCACCCTGCCAGTAATTGATCAGAACAATGTGACTTCCGTCTCCATCATGGCCAGTAATGTGGCCTCGTGCAATTTTGTGCACAACGTCTCTGATTTGCAGCGCAATGATCCGGTGCAATTGACTATTACTTTTACTGATAGTGGGGAAAGCATCAGTCTGTATCATCAAGTCTACGAGAACAATTGGCCATGAAACACATTCATCCTGCAGAGCATGGTTTTGCCTCTATTGTTGCCATCTTTCTATTAGTCGTTATGGCAGCTATGGGTAGCTTTATGCTCACATTTTCGAACACACAGCAATTAACGGTGGCGCAGGACATCAAGGGCTCACAAGCCTATTGGGCAGCCCGTGCTGGTTTGGAATGGAGTATGGGCAACGTTATTCGCCAGCCCTCTAAAACCGTAGGCTGCCCAACTTCTCCTACCAGTTTGACGGGTTTTGATGGAGGGTTCACTGTGGATGTTACCTGCAAAAAATCGGTATATACCGAGGGTGTAAAAGAAAAGAAAATATTTTTACTCACATCGGTTGCTAGTAATTTTCCAGCAACGGTTGGTAATGTGGGCTTTATTGAGCGCAGTGTGTCAGCGAGTGTTGAAAAGTGAGAAAGGTTGGCAGAGGCCATAATGACTTAAAGTGGGTCACTCTTGCTGTCGCTTTTTGTGCACTAATATCCACCACAACAGCCCATGCAGTAGCCATTGCCTTTGGCGGTGCCGCCGTTGCAAGGTGTACGCTAGACGAACCAAGTTTGACATACACCTGTGAGGATAACGCGACCACTGACGTTGACACTATCGCCATTGGCGTCAACTACGTTGTCACCATGCTTGGTGACGGTGAAATGAAGGTCTTTACGGCCGCACTTGGCGTAGGCAGCGGGGTACACGGCGATTTATATTCGGCATCTACTGTGGCGCTTGCTGTAGATGCATACGTGACTCGAAATGTGACGGCGTTAACCACAGTGGCACTAGGTGCGGGTTCGTACGTGGGTCGAAATTTGAGGGCAGGAACAACGGTGGCGATAGGTGCTGGTGCATACGTGGGTAGAAATGTGTCTGCGGGAACGACCTTCGCTTTGGGAGCGGGTGGCTACGTTTGTAGGAGCGTTAAGACCCTTACAGCAGCGTTGGGTGCAGGCTCGTACGTGCATCGAAATCTGGAGGCAACGACGGTGACGTTAGGTGTGGGTGCCTATGTGAATCGAAACCTGGAGGCAGTGACCGCTACCCTGGGTGTGAATGCGTATGTGAACGGAAATCTTAAAGCAGTGACCGGGACGTTGGGTGCGGGGGCGTGTTTTGGAACTGCAGCGATAACGACGCCGACCTTGGGCGCAGGCGCAGGTGCAAGGCCGGAGGGGTGTCCAATTTTGCGCCCGCGCACCCGTTGTACCCCCGTCATCTATGGGCGGGAAAACTATTGAAATCGAGGTGGTTAGTTATGGTAGTTGCATATAAATTAGTTTACTGTGAACTTATAATAATAATAGGTGGTCGTTGATCATGAACTTCGTTTTTTCGATCATTAAATGCCCAACCCTTTCATCCTTACTTCTGTCGATGAGGGTCCCTTGATTATCCGTTGGCCTTGGAAGCGTCAAGACTCAAACACGCATTTGGTGGTGTCTTGGGCTGGTAGCACGCTGGCTTATGTCCATGCACAGCCGCTTGCTAATGGAACCTATATGGTGCTCAAGTTTGGCGTGGAGCACCAAGGTGCCCGCAGCACTAAACACTTTGTTAGCCGGCTGAATACTCTGGGGTTGGGGCTGGCTGGCCTTAAGACGCAAGTCATGTTGCGACCAGAGCAATACCAACTTTTACAGATCGACGCACCAGTAGTACCGCCCGAAGAGTTGCATTTGGCGACCCGTTATCTGGTCAAGGACCGGCTAAAGACTAAAGTAGACTCAGCCACGTTAGACGTTATGCGAGTGGGTGATGGTAAAGACCAAAAGGGGGCAGAACAGCTCTTTGTGGTGGCTGCTGCCAACGAGGTGTTGCATGGAATTATGACCCTAAGTGACGCCATGCATTGGAATGTATCCGTAATCGACATACAGGAAACTGCTCAGCGTAATCTCCAGAGTGCTTTAGCAAGGCAGGATGGCCAAGCAGGCCGTGCCAATGCCGCCTTGCTGATGGTGGATGGGCAACCACCAGTATTAACCGTCTGTGCCAATGATGAATTATTTTATACGCAACAGTTTGAACTGCCGAAAAGATTTTTTGCCCTGCCTGAGGCCCATGACAGCGATGGGATTGTAGGGTTAGCTGGTACCAACATTGATGACGACGAGGTGCAGGGCTTTCTGGTAGACGTGCAGCGCTCACTGGATCTCTGGCGGCGTTCGTGGACCAACATAGCCATGGCCCTTGATAGCGTGCGCATATACGCTGGCGAGCGCAGTGACGATGTGTCAAACTGGTTCAGGGTGCAGGCTGGAGAGACAGTTTTGCCGATGGATGTTAGTGACCTGTTTACAGGATTCAGCGGTGGCGTTGAGAGTGACAAGGCCCTGTGTATGCCTTTACTGGGAGCGCTGATTCAGGCGTCATCAACTGACCCAGCGCAGAAAATTAATCTTTTAGCAGATAATAAGTTATCACATATTAATTACTCTTCAGTTAAAACTATGTTGCAAGCTTTGGTTGTTCTTGCAGTGCTGGGTGGCTTTGGGAGTACTTATTGGGTGTGGAGTTTAAATGCTGCTAGCGCAGATTTAACAAAGTCTCTGGCAACGCAATCGATTAAGTTTGAAAGCTTACAAGCAGCCATAGCTCAAAACAAAGCGGGTGGCCAGCCCAATTCTGTCTTGGACCAAGAGCTTCAGGATAGCCTCACCGAGTTGCTGCAACGCGAAACATTAGCACAAGAGTTACAAGCTGGCCTGCTTCGCCAAGATTGGGGACATGCGGCCCGGCTGCAACTAGTTGCCCAGAGTATTCCTGCACAAGTGTGGGTGACGAAGGTGACGTCTGATGAAACGCAATTTGAACTCACCGGTTTTACGCTTGAGCCTGCAGCCCTCAGCAAATGGGTTGCCATACTTGCCGCGAGTCCTCTTCTTAAAGTACAAAGCTTTTCCACCACTAATGTTGACAACGCCAGCACCTCAATACCAAAAGCAGTAGGTGGTAAGTCACGCCCAACGTGGTCATTCAGTGTGCGTAGCCTAATGACTCAGCCTTCAGCCACAGCGCAGGCCAAACTATGAAACATAGATGGGTAACTGGACGGAAACTTGTATCTGTTCGCCTTAATGCTTTAGGCCTGCGTAAGCGAGTTCTTTTATTTTTATCCATCATTATCATCTGTGCGTTCTTAGTTGAGGTGCTCTGGGTGTCGCCAGCACAGGCGGCACACAAGACACTGCAACAACGGTTTGATAAGCAAAGCACTGAATTACAGCGCACTCGTGCTGAGTTCGAGTCTCTTGCAGCCCCTGTGGACACACAGAAAATACTGCGTGATGAAATTGCTGCGATCAAAATTAGTCTGGCTGCGGTGAACCGAACTATCTCTAGCGTATCGTTGGTGGAGGATAAGGCTCCACTGCCGCTGGCGCAGGTACTGGTTCAATCATTACGCCAGTATCAAGGGTTGAAATTATTGCGTACATCCATAGTTACTCCCAAAATGACTTCGGGTAAAGCGACTCAAATGGTGGCTGAATTGTCTAGAGGGCTAACACAGCAACATGTGGAGTTGACAGTGTCTGGACCATACATTGAGTTAATGCGGTATGTGCAGACACTCGAGAAGGCCCTACCTCATGCAAGTTGGGGCAGCATGAAGCTTATAAGTGAGAATCCGCTCACAGAGTTGACCCTGCAGTTGTTTGTGGTTGGGGAGTCTGCAAAATGACTACTTACATACCTAGCATGCCACCCAAGCTGGCGCTGGTCTGGTTCATGGGCCTCTCATTATTATTTTCTGCCAGTCTAGTTTCTGCTCACAGCCAACGCGACCCTACGTTGCCGCCTCCTCCTCCTAAGAGGCCACTTACCAGTTCTGAGCAGGTCAAAACCCCGATAGGTATTGAGTCTGGTGCTATGACTATTATCGTGCGCAACGGCCAACAATACTTAGTGATTGGCACCTTGTTATATGCGCAGGGGGATACCATTGGCCCTGTGCTGATTGTCCGTATTACTGAAACCGAAATCTGGTTGAGCGAAGGCGGTACGTTGCGCAAAGTGCCCCTGTTTCCCAGCATACAGCGGCGCACAGTGGAACTGCCCACAGCAGATACTTACTGTGGCAGCAGTTCTTCCCCGCCATCATCAACGACCGCTCCTTGCGCCAATGTTGACCTATAATGTGTATTAAAATGACTCGAAAAGGCCCTAAAATGAACAACTTCACACCCAAAGGGCCAGTTGCTCTAGCGCGTTCTTTCGTAACATCAATTCTTTATCTGATGGTGAGCTTAGGTTTACTGGCTGGGTGCGCGGCTGATCGGCCGCTGCGCACACCTGATGCGGGTGAGGCGATTCGAGCTTCTTTGCAACCTGCAATGGCAACCAAGCCACTCACTGCGCCGTTTTACGAGTTGGCAGAACGTTTACCCCCTGTGGTGCAACTGCTGCCAGAGCCAAAACTTGATCTGCTGGTAAAGAACGGCCCAGCGCGTGAGGTGTTTTTGGCGATTGTGACAGACACCCACTACAACATGCTGTTGCATCCTGATGTGGCTGGCAATGTATCGATGACGCTGCGTGGAGTGACTGTGTTGGAGGCCCTAGAAGCTATCCGCGATGTGTATGGCTATTACTTCACGATGGAAGGCAGACGTATCACTGTTTACGCACCCAAGTTGCAAACTCGTATTTTCACCCTTAACTACCCCCACTCGCAGCGTAATGGCTCTAGTAGTTTATTGGTTGCATCTGGGGGGCTAAAAAGTTCAGATGGCGGGGCCGAAAACAGCCTGGTTAACACCACATCGGAATCTAATCTATGGGACGAGATGACCACCGCCGTGCGCGCTATGGTAGGTGATGGGGATGGGCGCAACGTAAGCACTAGCCCGCAGAGTGGCATCATGGTGGTACGGGCTATGCCTGATGAATTACTCCAAGTCGAAAAATTACTCACCGCTGCGCAAATTTCCGTAGAGCGGCAAGTGATGTTAGAAGTGAAAATTGTCGAAGTAGAGCTATATGATGGTTTTCAGAGCGGTATTGACTGGTCACAGATGGCAACCGGGCTGGGCATATCTGGCGCAGTAGGTTTGGTGGGTGGTAACCCCACCAGCAACGTCTTAGTGGGGAGTACGCAGGCTGGCCTTCCCAGTTTCAATGCAGGTGGCTCATCTTTGCTGGAGAGTGGTGTCGAACTTCCACCCGGTAGCACGGGGCTCTACGGTCTGGCACTGGCGGGCCATGGCTTTCAGGCCGTGCTGGGGTTTCTGCAGACACGGGGTGACGTGCAAACCCTGAGCAGCCCTCGTATCGCAACTTTGAATAACCAGAAGGCCTTGCTCAAGGTGGGCACGGATGAATTTTTCGTAACTAATGTTGCGGGAGGAGGGGCCACAACTAACGAGGATGGCACGACCAATAGTTCTCTGCCTTCACTCTCGCTCACGCCCTTTTTCTCAGGCATTTCGCTAGATGTGACGCCGCAGGTAGATAGTGCCAACAATATCACTCTGCATGTGCGGCCGTCAGTCACGTCGGTCACCGAGAAGCTTAAGCAAGTTGATCTCGGTTCAGTGGGTTATTATCGGCTGCCACTGGCGTCGAGCTCAGTTAATGAGTTTGACACTATGGTGCGCATCCAAGATGGCAACATCGTCGCTATTGGCGGATTGATGCAGGTCAAATCCAACCGTAAAGCATCAGGATTTCCAGGTATGTCGGACATCCCACTAGTCTCCTACTTATTTGGAAACCGGGTCAAAGTAGGGCGAAAAAAAGAGCTGGTGGTTTTAATCAAGCCCACCATTATTCGCACTGCGCAGGACTGGGAAAAGCAAACTCGACTTGCGCGTGCAGCATTGGATGATATGGAAGCTTCACGGGTTATCCGCATTAATGGCACGGTTGAAGACGTCAAACCAATCAGCCGTGAGAAGTAATGTGGGTGTTTGGTGGGAATGGCAGTGGCATTAACTAACCCAACTCCCTTACAGTGGATGATGAGGCTGATCGTTGTGCCTCTTTATCCACTTTCCGATAATTTTTTAGTTCTAAGGCAGGGCTCATAGATATGGAAACAGCAACTCCGAGCGTGCAGATACAGCCTCAAGTTAATGATAGGCTGCTTGGCGACGTGCTGGTGCAGCAAAATTGTATCTCGCAAGAGCAGCTTCAGCAAACCCTAAAACTGCAACAACAAACGGGCCAAAGGCTAGAAAAGCTGCTGGTTGAGGCTGACCTCATCACTGATGATCTGTTGGCCAGTATTGTGGCTCGCAAGCTACATGTGCCGTTTATTAATCTTACAGATTTCCCCTTTCGAGACGATCTGGTACAACTTTTACCAGAAACGGCTGCACAAAATTTCTTGGCTCTGGTACTAGATGATAAGGACAATAGTTTACTGGTGGTTATGCACAATCCACTAGATTTGTTGGCCATAAATGAACTATCACGCTTGCTCGGGCGCCCAATTACCATTGCTGAAGCACCCAAAGACCAATTAAGACTAGCGCTTGAGCAGGCGTATGATATAACCGAATATGTCATCTCTGATCATATGGAGCAGACCAGGGCACTGGAAATCGACTTAGGCAGTGAGGCTGCCTCTAGCGACTTCCTCGTTGATACTCACTTAGCGGGTGCGCCTGTAGCGCGCTTGCTGCTATCGCTGTTTGAGCAGGCCATAGGGATAGGGGCCTCGGACATACACTTAGAACCACAGAAAAATAATTTACAAGTTCGCGTACGAGTAGACGGCATGCTGCAAGCCCAGTTAGTGGTTAACGTAGGTAGTGGCGCAGCACTGGGGCGGCGCGTCAAACTGCTGGCTGGGCTTGATATTACTGAAACCCGCATACCGCAGGATGGCAGTTTTAGCGTGGAAGTTTTTGGCAAAGTCATAGATGTGCGCGTGTCTACCTTGCCTAGCATTTTTGGCGAGTCAGTGGTAATGCGCCTTCTCAGTCAGGACATGAGTATCCGCAGGCTAGATGACCTTGGGATGCCAGATCTAATAGTTAAGCGCTTTCGCGACGTGCTGCAAAGCCGGTCGGGACTAGTTTTGGTTACCGGTCCTACGGGTTCTGGTAAAACAACCACCTTATCCGCTGCGTTACTGGAATTAAATACCGAAGTTTTGAAGGTGATCAGTGTGGAAGATCCGGTAGAGTATCGATTACCTGGCATCACCCAAATACAAGTCAATGAGAAGATAGACCTCTCCTTTTCGAAGATTTTACGCTCTATTGTGCGCCAAGATCCCGATGTGCTTCTGGTGGGTGAAATACGGGATATCGATACTGCTGAAATTTGCCTGCGCTCTGCCATGACAGGGCACATGGTGCTATCTACCTTGCACACAAGTAATGCTATGACTGCGCCGTTTCGCCTGATCGACATGAAGGTGCAACCGTTCATGCTGACATCGGCGCTACAGGCAATCATTGCCCAGCGACTGGTTCGCCTCAATTGTGTTAAATGCAGTCAACCCTATATTCCCAGCGAGTTGGAACAGTCCTGGTTAGACAACATTCTTGCAGTAGGCGAATCTGTATCTTCCATGCTTGGCCTTGGCTGCTCAGCGTGCAACGGCACTGGTTATGCAGGTAGGCGAGGGGTGTACGAATGGCTCGAAATGGACCCTGACCTCATTAACTCTACTCTTCGTTCAGATCCTATTGCTTTTATGGAGCTTGCACGTGAGCGCATTAGTGGCCAGTCAATGGCTCATCATGCGCTGGAACTGGTGCGTCAGGGACTCACATCATTGGCTGAGGCGCAGCGCATAAACTTCTCCTCAGACGATGAAGGCTAAGCCCCGTGGCAATTTATAAGTGGCGTGGGCGTAACGCCCGTGGTGAAGCAGTCGAGTCCCAACTTGAAGCGATAAGTGAGGATGATGTCTTAAAACAGTTGTCAGTTATGGGTGTGATACCCCTGCATATTGTTATTGCAGCAGCAAAGACTGATAACAGCATTGTCAACTGGCTAGTGCGACACAACCAAAAACCTTTAGTGACTGAGGATGTTTTAATGTTCTCTCGCCAAATGTACACGCTAAGCAAGGCCAATATTCCTATCATAAGAGCGCTTACAGGGCTGAAAGCCTCGTCCACCAAACCCGCCATGGTAGATATGATTGATAACATTACCACTAACTTGGAACGTGGGACATCGTTATCGGTGGCGATGGAGAAATATACGCATGTGCTTGGTGCCTTCTACATTGCCATGATCAAGACTGGCGAAATGACGGGTCGGCTCACCGAAGTATTTTTTCGCCTAAATAAGTACATCGCGTTTCAGGATGATGTGCGCCAGCGGATTAAACAGGCCACTCGCTACCCCATGTTTGTCATACTAACTATGGTACTGGCCATGGTAATTATCAATATATTCGTCATCCCAGGATTCGCCAACGTATATGCTGGGTTTGGTGCTGATCTACCAGGGGTTACCCTAGGGTTACTGGCCTCCTCAAAGTGGGTATTGTACTGGTGGCCTTGGCTTCTGGGCTTTTTCATCGGTGCCTGGCTACTACTCCGAATATCCATCCGTACGGTTAGCGGGCGGTATTACTGGGATGCTCTAAAGATCAGGTTACCCATTATTGGTGATATTATTTTAAAAGCCACTTTGGCCCGTTTTGCCCAGAGTTTAGCCCTATCCTTGGGCAGCAATGTGCCGCTGTTGCAATCGCTCGCTATAGTGGGAAAGACCACTGACAACGCTTTTATTGGCCGTTATATTATGCAAATGCGTGCGGGCATTGAGCGCGGTCAGAGCATAACGAAATGTGCCACCAACACTGGGATATTTACACCAATGGTGCTAGAAATGATCGCAGTAGGTGAGGAAACTGGCGAACTCGTCGACCTGCTGGTTGAAATTGCTGATATGTACGACCGTGAAACTGACTACAGTATCAAGGGCTTAACGGCCGCCATCGAGCCTATTTTGGTGTTATTTATGGGTGGACTGGTGCTTATTTTGGCGCTTGGCGTTTATTTACCGATGTGGGACCTTAGCCGGGCAGTGATGAATGGATGAGGATTAACGCACACCCAAGAGGTGGTGTTTTTGGCATCTGTACTCCCCAACGCTGGAAAATTGTAATGCACAGAGTCTTGGTCGCTTAGCGACTGGTAAGTTAATGCTTGTCTTTATGCGTGCATGGTTGTGATGTTTAAAAAAGCGTTACAGTTTGGGTTTTTTATGGGGTTTACAAGGCCTTTGCATAAAAGGCCGTTTATTTAGCCTTATGGTCTGTTAATAGCCAAGTTTATCGATGACTAAATGCTTACGTTCTTCGTAAGAAATCAAGAAAAAACTCTGTTATGGTTGCCTCAATAGACTGGATTTATATAGGCTCAAGAGAGTCTTAAGTAAATACCTCAATCAGACGGGTGCCGTCTATTACACTGAAATAACAGTTTTTCATTTAGGTTATAGCGTATGTTAATGAGACTAATCTGGGTCTGCTACTTAAATAATATGGTATTAAGCTAAAATACATTGGAGTAATTAATGAAAATTTTCAACAAGAAAGAAAGTGGTTTTACATTAGTAGAGCTAGTAGTGGTAGTTGCAGTTGTTGGTGTATTGGCCGTCGTTGCTACCCCTAAGATCGTTAGTGTAGCAAGTAATGCCCGTGTGGCCTCATTGTCAGGAGTGGTCCAGTCGCTAACTTCTGCAAATGCCCGTAACTTCGCGATACGCGAAGCAGAGGGCTCCGACGGCGATGCAGTAACAAGTTGCACAACTGCGTTAAACACGGTGGAAGCTGGAGCACTTCCAACAGGTTATGTACTGTCCCTTGACCCAGCTATTACTGCATTCCTGAAAGACAACTCAACATATACTGCTGGTGATATTGTTACTAGTACAGACACTACAGCGTTCGATTCCGGAACTACCTACAACTGTGCGATCAGCACCACAAGCACACCGGTGAAAACTGGTGTCTTTGTTGCTGTTGGTGTCAAGTGACCTCCAGCTAATTAGACGCTGCTGTAGGCAACTAATTAGAAAACCCCAAAACGAAGGAAGCCTTGTCTTTATAATGGTGTGTGATGAAACACACTAACACACCAGTGGTGTGACAAAGACAAGGCTTATGGCTACCTACCTTATAAACTCGCTACTACAAACGATCAATTAATGTCTTGTGCTGGATTGTTGGCCGTAGGACAGTTGATGGCGTCATTGCAGTTATTTGAGCTCTTTGATGCCGCTGGCTATCAAGCCAACATTATTAAGTATTGTGATCAACAACGCATCAAGTACGCCATTCAACCAGGATGACAAAGGCAGTGCGAGCGCAGCTGGATCAGCTGGACGATGGCCAATGGGTCTCGTTAGTGCAGCGCAATGGTGAAGACTGTGAGTATCAGCAAACCTATAGAATGCCCCACTCTCTGTAGCAATCAAAAAACCCTATGTTACTGTCGCTTTAATTGGCTAGCTCTTTATCGGTTAATAAATTCTATTAAAGCCCTCAAGTAGAGGGGATTTTTCTATTGTACCTAAACAGCAGCTTTTCATTTAGATTGTTTTACGCAATAATAATGAGCATAGTCTCGGCCTGTTATTTTAATAAAGTCGTGTCACACTAAAATACATTAGAGTCAATGATGAAAAGTCTTAACAAGAAGCAAGGTGGCTTTACATTAGTAGAACTGGTAATGGTGATTGCATTAGTGGGTATATTGACTGTAGCAGCTATGCCTAAGATCATAGGCGTGGCAACTGAAGCTCGAACTGCCGCCCTGACAGGAGTGGCTGGTGCACTGACTGCTGCAAGTACCCGTAACTACGCGATACGTAGTGCAAATAATAACAAAGGTAACGCCGTGTCTGATTGTGCAACTGCAGCAAACTCGCTGGACGGTGGAGTACTGCCAAGCGGTTATAAACTTACTGATATACTCAGTGGTACTGGTACTACTGGTAATGCTTCTGTGCTTGTTCCTAATGTTGTTATTGGTGGCGTTTCTACGGTCGTACTGTGGGGTACCAATGTTCAGGGGATCTGTACGGTCAGTACCGATTCTACACCGCAGGTTAATGCTACCTTTAACATTATTGGTATAGACTAAGTTGCTTCGCCCGGCTACTGGCGGTCTTCTGTAGCCGATGACCTTCCAAGCTGCTGCAGGCCTATAAATCAGAATTAATCATATTTTTCTATAATGACATGGTGGAAGTAGTATTAAGTCCATAGCAGAAAATATTTAATACGAAACATAATAGCTTCAGGCTTTATGCCCATTTTCTGATCCCTCAATTTGTTTTTAAAGCCGCGCTTGGTTTCAGCTAGGTTCTGTGTGCTAAGCCATGCTGTCAAGTCAATGCTCAACAAAGCGCTGCTGTTGGCTTTTACGCTCTTTGCTGACTAAATTATTCAGTGCCACTGTTTCATTTTTTCATTTAATTATTTTTTATTGGCTTGTTGGGTTGCCCACATGCTGACTTTTCCGCTTAGTGGCTAAGTTGCGAAATTTTTGGTGTTCATTTATTGAGCAAGTGGCTAAAAGCACTTTATTTATAATGTAATAACAGTATTGTTTGTGTGGGATTAGGAAATAATTATTTCGTGATCTTTTTATTTGCAGGAAAGTGTAGCTGGTATCGAAACGTAAAACAGTTTAGTTATGTAGGTTTGGCTTAGGTTTAATGCTCTTGTGCCAACTAATTATTATTATATATCTTAACGTTTTATAAATATCTTAGGGTTACAGATAAGGTTTTTAGCAAAAAAGTGGGCAATGCCAACCCTGCCTCTTTTTACTCTAATTTTAATAGGGGGGGGGTTGGAGAAAAAATTGAAAATTATAGATAAGCTTAACCAAATAATGGAATTAGAACTGGCGGGTGTAGTGAGGTATACACATTATTCATTGATGATTTATGGCTATAATCGAATTCCTATTGTTAGCTGGATGAAAAGTAATGCTATGGAGGGTCTAGAGCATGCCCATCGCGCTGGTGAAATGGTAACTTTGTTGGGTGGGCACCCGTCGTTAAAGATTGGACCCTTGTTAGAAACTGAAAATCACGATATTGGCAATATTATGCGTGAGAGTTTGACCCATGAAAAAGAAGCGTTAGCATGTTACTACGACCTAATGAAGCTTGCTGCAGAAGAGAATAACGTTTTGATCGAAGAGTATGCGAGAGAAATGATTTCTTGTGAAGAGTTACATCTGGACGAAGTTGATAAAATGCTAAGAAAGCCGGGTGACATTGAACAGTTTAGTGGCATTTAATAAATTGAGCTAGATATCCAGCAGGTAGATTAGATTTCATCTAACCTACTATTTTGCATGCTGGCCATACCCAAGGCCATTAACCTTGTTCCTCTCACCGATATCCCTTTAGGGTTCTAAGCAGGTTTCCATTGCGACAGTGGGTACGTTATTGACTAGCCATTGACGGCTAGAAATGCGTATCAGTTTGTTGTATTCGGCCTTGCTGGCAGGCTTAGCTACGATTGGCTGGCATAGCCTTGCCTTATTAGCCAGTACTAAACATAATTCTGCTCATACCTTGTTGGTGGTTTATCGACCGGGTTGTGATTGATTACCAGCCTGCTAAGGCCTCCTAAGGCCTCCTAAGGCCTCCTAAGGCCTACTTGGACCTTTCAAACTTTCATTCGATCTTTAGCAGGCTATAGGTCTATAGCCTGCTAAGCCGCAGTTCATTAATTTTCTAGTCGTATTTGGTATTAAAAATTAAGGCGCCTGACAGATAGTCTGGTAGACTGCCTGCACGAGCTCTTGGCATCAATGACACGCTTTATTTAAGTATAAATTGCTGCTGATAACTTTATTAGTCCTATTTTTTGATTGGTTTTAAGTTCATATTCTTCGATGGGTTAGATTGGATCATTAGTCCCTGTCGCCCCAACTAATTATTCCCTAAGGGCTAACGTAGCGTTACCCGTAAAAGGCTTGCTATAGTGGCCCAACTTTACTTTTATTACTCGTCCATGAATGCTGTTAAATCTACTGCTTTATTGCAATCAGCGTATAACTACCAAGAGCGTGGCT
>Ga0308012_10000268_pt1 | contig 33448 bp, 24 predicted proteins | sample Neamet179_FD_203133 | JGI IMG/M metagenome (GOLD analysis project Ga0308012, IMG submission 203133) | Marine microbial communities from water near the shore, Antarctic Ocean - #179 | ecosystem: Environmental > Aquatic > Marine > Unclassified | place: Southern Ocean | collected 2014-07-25 | reverse complement strand
CCATTTATTCGTGCTTGTAAACGCTCAACTTCTTCGATTAATACTTGGCTAACAGATAACCTAGCTCCTGTAGCAGCATCTAGCGTTGCACTTGATGCTAACGCCAAAATATGAGGCTGCGAAATACCTTGTAATTCAGGCATTGCTACGCGGTAATGTACACTGTCACTCGGTAAACCTGTAGGAGAAAGTTGATACTCTAAGGCGCTAAGTTCTGTGACTCTGATACCTTTAAATACAGGGATATTCAATGCTTTGAATTTTTCGGTTACTGCTTGTCTTTCTTCTCCTCCTCCAATAACAAAATCTTGTAAAGCTATCAATGCAACAGTTTGCTCTGGCCACTGTAATGCTAGCTTGAGGATATGTTCAATAGCTTGCTCGCTAGGCTTTCCCCAACCTGCCAATACTGAAATACATTGCCACTTTATTTGACATAACTTTTGATGTAATTGCCATTGTCCTGGTTGATCACCCGTATCATGATCAACAATAAAGACTAAAGGCTTGAGTGTTATAAATGGCGATGATTTAGCGGGTATTTTATTTTGCGCTAATTGATCGCTTAGCTCGGCGATACTAATTATTTGCCCTTGCCAATAAAAACGTATTGGTTGCAAAGGTAGAATTGGCGCAGCTTGCGTTATTTGTTCAGTTAATGGTTTTTTATTAATTCCTAAAGAGGATTTACTTAACCAATTAAACAATTCACCCAGATTTTCTTTACCTCTATTTTGCCAATAAGCTCGAGCTTGTAACCAATAAGTAAATTGTGGCCATTGGGCTTGTTTATTTGTTAACGCGTTTAAATAGTTATCTTTATCTAATCTAGCCATGAGTATCTGTAATTGCTTTTTAGATAAATTGGCAATATCTCCTCTTTGTGAATCTGTATGTAAAGTCATTAAACGACGATCGGTATTTAACATCCACCGCGTTTGTTGTGTTGGGTAATTCAAGCTAAGCAAACGCTCTACAGATTCACCAAAAACGCCTGCGACAACCAAAGCTTGGTGTTGGTTAATCAACTGCTGAATTTCACTATTCGTTAACTGATTTAATTGGCTAACACTGCGTATGGTAATTTTATTTTGTACCTCAGCGTTTGTATCATTTTTTTGAAGCTCTAAAAACTGATGAGCTCCGCCAACGATGCTTGCTGCTGAACGGTCTGATACAAAAGCTAACATATTAACTTCTGCTGCATTTATCGTAAAACTGCTAGTTAAAGTGACAAGGTATAACATGATAAAAAAATACAAATGACAAATCGTTTGGCTAATACTAATAAAGCGACTCATGGAACTCTCATAAAAAGGTAATTAATAATACTGGTAAAGAAAATGGCTAAATAATCTGAAATTAATTTTTAAAAACGAAAGAAATAAAACGCGTTATAAATAACGCGACTTATCAAAAATTCGTAATGTTAAACTCGGATTACTTGGTAAATACCAATGCATATATGAAGCTAGAATATTGTGATGTTGATAAACATATTCGCCTGCACGTTCACTCGGGTGATGCGTGGTTTGGTAGTTAGGCTCTAATTCAATATCTGAGCAAGAGTAATGAAAACTATGCCCCCGCATCACAGTGTTTGCTGCGTTAGTTGAATTATCCGAAAATGAAGGTAAATCTACCCATTGTGAGCCTATAGCAGCAAGTTTCTTCTGCATGGTAGCTTTACCTGGCATAAGACCTAACATTGAAAACTGCTTACCTGACATATCAGTAAGTTGGTCAAGCAGATACAACATACCGCCACATTCAGCAATAATGGTTTTATGACTTGCAGCAAACGATCTTATATCACTCAAAAAAGTAACGTTATCCATCAATTGTTGAGCGTAAAGTTCTGGGTATCCTCCTGGAATATATAAAATATCGCCATCAGGTAAATGTTTATCAACAAGCGCGGAGCAATAAATCAACTCTGCACCTGCTTGGGTTAAAAAAGCAATATTTGCTGCATAGATAAAACTAAAAGCTTTATCTTTAATGATAATAATACGTGTGCCTGTTAAGGCACCGTCGATGTTTTCTGTATTCGGAGTACTTTCCTTACCATCATTATCTTGAGAGAAAAACTCAACTTTTGCGGGCAAATCAACTAAACCTGTATTACTTATATGACTAGCCGCTTTATCAAGCTGAGTATCTATATCACTCAACTCTTGTGCTTGCACTAAACCTAAATGACGCTCAGGTAAGGTTATTGACTCGTCTTTAGGAATACGTCCATAAAAAGTAATATCGTCAGGTAAGTTAACACTAACCAACTCAGCATGACGTTCACTATTAACGCGGTTAGCTATGACGCCTGAAAAAGGTAAACCTTCACAAAACTTAGCCATACCAAAAGTTACTGCAGCAAAGGTTTGTGCCATTGCCTTGGCATCAATAACACCGAGTACAGGTATATTAAAATATTTTGCTAAATCAGCACTACTGGGGGTACCATCAAATAGCCCCATAACACCTTCAATTAAAATAAGATCTGATTCCATTGCGGCTCGATGAAGCAATGCTCGACAACCTTGCTCACCCACCAGCCATAAGTCTAATTGGTAAACTAATTCACCACTGGCTTGACGTAAGATCATTGGATCAATAAAGTCAGGCCCTACTTTAAAGACAGTAACCTTACGTCCTTGATCTCGATGATAACGCGCAAGTGCTGCCGTGATTGTAGTTTTACCTGAACCAGAATGTGGTGCAGCAACAATAAGTGCAGAGCACATTACACCACTACCGACGTCTTGAACTGAAGTTTTTTGAAAAGGTTTCTTCTCAGCAAGTAGTACTTTATTCTTTGTTAATGTCATTAGACGATCCTATAAATATTTAACTGTATACCCAATGACTTTAAAGCTTATTATCAAAATTAGTACTTACATTGCCATGAGTATTTATCGATTTTTCCGTAAAAAAATGACTGACGGTAAAGTCAATTACGATCGCCGAAATAACATAGAAGACAGGGTTAGAGATGGATCTAAAAAAGTATTTATCTACACGCGTACTATATTCTGACCAAGATAAATCTGGGAAATTACCCGACAAGGTGTAATAACTACCATTTGAAATAAAGAAAGCGATAGAACTAGCAACAAATAAGGCAAATGCGACTTTAATGATATTAATTTGCCATGCACTTTTTTCCCAGTCAGGTTTAGTATAAAAACCCGCTGTAAACATAGCAGCGTAACTTAAAACTAAAGCGGGGTATGATGTGGTTATGCAATCGCCAAATTGTCCTCGATAATAAGAGGAACCTAAATCGATAGTGACGGATAAAACATAAAAAAACCAAAAGGCTTTGATATTTCTCAGGTACATACCTGCAAGGAAAAATATAGCAATGGAAGCACTTGGCAAGTTATTCAAACTAGCAAAATGATGTGTACGCGTGGCGAGCATAAGTAATGTTAACAAGGCAAATACAACGAAAAGCAAGCTAACAAGAGGTTTTTGGCTGACTGATTTCATAACGATTCCATTAAATAGTATTAACGGTGTAGGAAATCAAAGTCAGTAAATGGTGCAGACATACCTAGACGATATTTAAAATAGCCGTAGATAACACACAATGATGTTATATCGAACAACTGTTCTAGGTACATATAGCTGTAATTCAGCACATTTACTGTTCTCTGAATTACCGCCCACCGCAGTTGTCGAGTAGTAGCTAACTATCATTTAAAGCATATGTAAAATTACATATAAATTAAAATATAAATTAATATTGATAATAAGCTGTAATTTAGGCCGGTCTCCGGACTCCTGATCATCGCATTTGCAACACCTTCCCATATCTTCACTATTAGATCTCAATAATAAATAAATACAGTGGCTTTGTTGCTGCTCACAGTTACCGTTGCGGGGGCAGTACTGGTATTTCACCAGTTTCACGTTTCATCTTCATTAACGACTTATTCTTAATAAAACTCATAAAGCTAAGTAATGGCTGAAGACACCTAAATCTTCGCAGATAGTACTTTATGCATAGTACTTATTCAACAATTAACACTGCTTATTAACAATGCAGGCAGTGATAAGAAGAATATTCAGCTTAAAAAATATTTGCGTTGAACCTAACTAGTGATTTAGTTATCCTCCCCCGCCTAAAAGCTATGAAAGCGTTATTCCTATTATTGGGATAAATATTGGCATTGGTATTGGTATTGGTATTCAAATTTAATGAAAACAAATTTATATTTAGCTCGTCACGGACAAACGCAATGGAACAAAGTCAAACGTTTTCAAGGGCAATTAGATAGTAAGTTGACAGAGATGGGGCAACAACAATCTGAACAACTTGCATTGCAACTTTCTAACCAAAATATAGACTTGATTGTTTCATCAACCTTAGGCCGAGCTATAGATAGCGCAGTGATTTGCCAACAAATATTGAAAACTCCTATGACTCAATCAAATCAATTAGTTGAACGAAATTTGGGGAATTGGCAAGGGCAATATATAAGTGAGATTGAATCAGATGAAAAGTACCCTGAAATTTTACATCAATTTACCGACTTAACGCCACTAGAAGGAGAAAGTGCAATTTGTTGTGGTTCACGTATTAAGCAGGCACTTAAAGCTATCTCAAAAAAAAATATTAATAAAAAATTATTAGTGATATTCCATGGTGAAGCATTACGTTGTTTATTAGCTAAATTAGGGCATACCTCAACTGATAACGCCTATGAGCTATTCGATAACGGCTGTATTTTACAATTATCGTATCAGCATAATGATGATAGCTTTCATTTGGTCACGTAAATTAAGTTTAAGTGACCGTATTTTTCTTCAACATAAAAACTAGGACGTTTTAACTTCATGTCAGATTATATTGCAAGTATATTTAATCAAGCACTAGTTGTTCTGCCTGAGTTTTCAATCTCAATCACGTTATTACTTGCACTGATATTTGATAAATATTTGGGTGAAGCAAAACGGTTTCATTACCTTGTTGGTTTTGGTTATTTAGCTAGAAGGCTAGAGAAAAAAGTAAATAACACTGACAGTCAGTGTTCGGTAAAAGCGAAAAAAAATAAGAAGTTGATGGGTGCATTATCATGGTGTCTATTAGTATTACCGTTACCCCTTATGTATTTTTATTTTGTTAATCTAAACTGGTATTGGCAAATATTATTTGATGCTAGTGTGATCTACTTAGCAATAGGCTTAAATAGTTTACATCAACATGCACTGCAAGTGTTCAAACCTCTTATCTCCGGAGACTTAGCTAACGCACGTAAATTTACTGGGTATTTAGTAAGTAGAGATACCAGTGAACTTTCAGAGCAAGAAATGTCGAGGGCGACCATTGAATCGATGTTAGAGAATGGTCATGATTCAGTTATAGCTTCTTTATTTTACTACCTTATAGGCGGGGCACCCCTTGTAATAATACATAGATTGGCCAATACGTTAGATGCTATGTGGGGTTATAAGAACGCACGCTTTATTGATTTTGGTTATGCTAGTGCCCGACTTGATGATTTACTTGGTTTTGTATCGGGTAAATACTGTACATTGCTTTATGCCATTCAAGGCATAAAACAAGGCCGTTTTATTAAAGCTGTCGTTAATGCTTATAAACAAGGTAACCAATACAAAAGCCATAATGGCGGTTGGGTAATGGCTGCTGGTGCTACCGTTATGGCTAGAAAACTAGGTGGTAGTGCCCAATATCATGGAAAAGAGATACATTCTGTAGTATTAGGTTACGGCAATAGTGTTACTACTAAAGACATACCTATGAGCTTAATTGTGGTAAATCGTGCCAGCGTAATATTATTAATGTTAGTCATTATTTATCAATTAATAAGCTATTGGTTAATTTAATTTTAAGTTAAAAATATACAGGACTAAAATGGCATTACTTCACGGTGGGCAGTTACAAAAAGTTGCACTGCAATATAATATACCACTTAGCGATTGGTTAGATGTATCAACGGGTATCGCGCCTATTAGTTACCCTATTCCAACTATACCCTTACATGTATGGCAGCAGTTACCACAACATAACCCAGAACTTATTGATGCGGCAAAACAATACTACCAATGCTCAACTCTTATGTTCACCAATGGTAGTCAAGCAATCATTAAAGCATTACCTGCGCTATATCGTGAAAAAAACCCTAAAGGTAAAGATGTTTATTTACCTGAACGCGGTTATAAAGAACATGCTCATGCCTGGAAAAATAACGGTTACCATTTACATTTTTATCAAGATATTCTTCCTGAAATTACAGATTTATTACCCAACAGCGTATTGGTAATAATTAACCCTAACAATCCCACAGGAAAATACTTTAACCCTCAGGTTATAGAAAAATATAAAGAGCAATTAAAAATACTTAATGGGTTACTCGTTGTCGATGAAGCCTTTATGGACGTTATGCCCGATCATGCATTGTATTGTGATCAAGCTATAGATCTAATCAGCAATAAAGAAGTTAATCAACATGGTAATAGCCATTATTTAGTATTGCGCTCATTTGGAAAGTTTTTTGGTTTAGCCGGTATTCGTATTGGATTTTTACTCGCTAATAACTACTGGTGTGATGCATTTAAAGAGTTACTAGGTCCGTGGCAAATTAACGGACCTGCACAAGTGATTGCACAACATGCATTACAAGATACAACATGGCATAAAACACAACGAGAAAAGTTAAGTAGACTGAGAATTGATCAAGAAATAATGTTTAAGCAAGTATTCTCTAAAGAGATCCTACGAGATATTAAAGGTTGTGATTTATTTCTTACGCTTAGCTTTCACCAACAAGGTATCGCAAAAAAATTGTATAATCAACTATGCCAACAAGGGATTTATTGTCGGCTAAGCGACGAACAAGACACTCTTAGATTTGGTATTACTACACAAGAATTTCTTCCTCGTTTAGAAGAGGCTTGTAAAAACATTGTAAGTCTTGATTAAATAACTAGTGATAAAAGTTAAGCTTAAGATAGAGTAATAGCTGGCTGTCGGGATTGAGAACAACGCTGATATGAATTACTTTACCCCTGACAAGTGGGCTGTAATTTAATGAAATTATTATTTTTTTCCGATAAAAAAAGCCATTAACATTTTCATGTAAATGGCTTTTTCAATAGTATTATAAAAATCAACTAGTGATTTTCAGAAACCATATTTACTGTGTACTTAGGAATATCTACCACTAAGTCTTCATCACCAACAATAGATTGACAACTAAGGCGTGATTCAGGCTCTAAGCCCCATGCTTTATCAAGCATATCTTCTTCAAGTTCATCACCTTCTTCGATAGAGTCGAAACCTTCTCGAATAATGACGTGACACGTAGTGCATGCGCATACTTTTTCACAAGCATGTTCAATTCCAATTTGATTTCTTAAAGCGACATTTAATACGCTCTCACCTTTTTCGGCATCAACTACTGCGCCATCAGGGCATAACTCTTCGTTTGGTAAAAATATAATTTTTGGCATTTTATTTATTCTCTTCTTACGAGGCTTTCGCCTAACCTAAATACTATTTGAGTCTCATTAAGCTCTATTCTAACGAGACTTTAAATTTTATCAACTGCTTGACCTGCAAGGGCTTCGCTAATTGATTTATCCATGCGACGTTCAGCAAATACATCTGTACTATCGCTTACTTTATCAAGTGCATTTTCTATTGCTTTAACATCAACGCCTTTGCTCATTTGTGCAAGTGCTGTTAACGTGTTTTCAATAACGACTATTTCATCATCATTTAGTAATTCACTATCTAAAGCTAAAGCAGCTTGAACCGACTCTATCACGCGCGACGCTTCAACTTGTTGCTCTTTTAACATACGCGCTTGCATGTCTTCAGCGGCATTACTCATTGAATCTTTGATCATTTGGGTAATTTGATTATCATCAAGACCAAATGAAGGTTTAACTTCAATGCTCGATTCTACACCCGTTGATTTTTCCATTGCAGAAACAGAAAGCAAGCCGTCAGCATCAACTTTAAAAGTTACACGAATATGTGCTGCGCCTGCAGTCATTGCAGGAATACCACGTAATTCAAAACGTGCTAATGAACGACAATCTTCAACTAACTCTCGCTCACCTTGTAATACATGAACAGCCATTGCCGTTTGACCATCTTTAAAGGTAGTAAACTCTTGTGCTTTAGCGACTGGTATTGTGGTATTGCGAGGAATAACTTTCTCGACCAAGCCCCCCATAGTTTCTAACCCAAGTGACAATGGAGTAACATCAAGTAATAACATATCACTATCAGGTTTATTACCCACTAAAATATCTGCCTGAATCGCTGCGCCAATGGCTACAACTTTATCAGGGTCGATAGATGTTAAAGGCTTTTGTTTAAAGTGTTTCTCTACCTCACTGCGCACTAGCGGTACACGTGTAGAGCCACCAACCATTACCACTTCGATGATCTCTTCAGGAGTAATACCTGCATCTTTTAGTGTACGACGACAAGCTCGCAATGTTTTATTCACTAGCGTGGCAATCAGTCCATTAAACTGATCTTTGTTCAACGCTTTAGTCCACTTTTCACCATTTTCTAATGACAGCGTGATATCTACTTGATTGTTGTCAGTTAACTGCTCTTTAGCAGAACATGCTTGCTGCATAAGTTGACGTTCTAATGATGGTGACAAAGGTCTAACTAAACCCGCTTGTTCAACAATGTAATCAACCAAAGCGACATCAAAATCATCTCCACCAAGTGCAGAATCACCGCCTGTAGCTAATACTTCAAACACGCCTTTATTTAAACGTAATACTGAAATGTCAAACGTTCCACCGCCCAAATCGTAAACGGCAATAACACCTTCTTGACCTGAATCTAATCCGTAAGCTACCGCAGCAGCGGTTGGCTCATTCAATAAACGCAGTACGGTAACACCGGCTAATTTTGCAGCATCTTTAGTACTTTGACGTTGTGCATCGTCAAAGTGAGCTGGTACTGTAATAACAACACCTGTTAGCTCTCCACCTAAAGCAGCTTGCGCTCTTAAGTTTAAGCTTTTTAATATTTCAGCTGACACTTGCACTGGGTTTACAGCGCCTTGACGTGTCATTATTTCAGGATGATTTTTATCTCCACTAAATTGATAAGGTAGAGACGGATATTTACTTTGAATATCAGGAAGTGAACGACCAATTAATCGTTTTGCTGAGGTAATAGTATTTTCAGCATCTTCAACACTCAACGCTTGTGCTGATTCGCCAACTAAAATACGGTCAGCTTGATAACTAACTACTGACGGTAATATGTCATGCCCTTGATCATCAGGTAAGGTACGCGGATTTCCACTTTGTACGCTCGCAATTAACGAATTGGTAGTACCAAGATCGATGCCTGCAGCTAATCTATGTTCATGAGGAACGGTACTTTGACCGGGTTCTGCAATTTGTAATAAAGCCATGATTTAATTCAGTGATTTCAGTTAATAGTTTAAGTTGATGTATTAAGTCTCGATAAATGCTTAATAGTGGATATTATTTATTAATAATGATTGATGTTTACTAGCAACACTAGTCATCAAACAAACTATCTTCAAGACGATCTACTTCTATATTTAGCTTTTGATAAAACTTTAATTTACGTAAATTATCGCATGCTGCACCGTTAGATGCTGAAGTATTTTCAATTATTTGTGCTTTCATCTGTTGAGAAAGCTGTAGATATTCGTTTGATAATTCCGTTTGTACTTCAAGTAATGCAGCATCTATATCAGCGGCATGCTTCACATCTTCGAGCATTTCTCTTAATTCCATTTGACGCATTAAAAAACTCGTATCGCCAAAAGTATTTTGCTCGTTTGGCATATCAACACCACGTTCAACAAGCATATATTGAGCCCGTAACAATGGATTTTTTAATGTTTGATAAGCGTCGTTGATGTGCGCAGACTTTTGAACGGCTATACGCTGCTCTTGCTCAGTAGCATGAGCAAACTTGTCAGGGTGAACGGTTTTTTGCAACGTTTGGTAGCTTGAGGAAAGTTGCTGTATGTCGACATCAAAGGAGACTTCAATGTTGAATAATTCGAAGTAATTCAAAATATTTTCTCAGATTTAGCATCGGCACTATTTAAAGATAATCGCCATAATGATTTCAGCTCAACGATAGTTTGCCCTGATGCAAGGCGAAAGCACGGAGTTGACGTTAGTCAATGAGTACTTTCAACGTAGCAGCAGAGCAAAATAGCTAAGAGATGAACTCGTTATTACACATTAAAACTTTCACCACACCCGCACTCGCCTTTGGCGTTAGGATTGGTGAACTTAAAGCCTTCGTTCAAACCTTCTTTAGTAAAGTCGAGTTCAATGCCATCAAGATAAACTAAGCTTTTTGCGTCGATGATGATATTAACGTTTTCAATAGAAAACATTTCATCATCTTCATTTAGGTCATCAACAAATTCAAGCACATAGGCTAAACCTGAACAACCCGTGGTTTTAATGCCTAAGCGAAGCCCAAGCCCTTTCCCACGATTAGTCATGAAAGATTGAACTCGTTCAGCTGCTGCAGGTGTCATAGTAACAGACATTGCGTTCTCCGTTATTTACCTTGTTTAGACTTATAATCTTCAATTGCCGCTTTAATGGCATCTTCAGCCAAAATAGAACAATGAATTTTTACTGGAGGTAAAGCTAATTCTTCTGCAATATCAGTGTTTTTAATTGCACCAGCTTCTTCAATAGACTTGCCTTTAACCCATTCAGTTACTAATGAACTTGAAGCAATTGCAGAGCCACAACCGTAAGTTTTGAATTTAGCATCTTCAATGATACCTTCATCAGAAATTTTAAGTTGTAACTTCATAACGTCACCACATGCAGGTGCGCCAACCATACCTGTTGCTACTGATGGATCATTTTTATCAAGTGAACCAACGTTACGTGGGTTCTCATAATGGTCTAGTACTTTTTCGCTGTAAGCCATGTGACTCTCCTAGCATGTGTCAAATAATGTTCAGGTAACTACCTAATACGAATTACTCAACACTGAATGTTAATTGAAATTATTTATTAAATAGTGCGTTGTTTACTAAGCATACTTTTTCGGCATCACCGTAGTGATATCGATAGATATTGTTTAGTGACCAGCCCATTCAATTGAATCTAAATCGATACCGTCTTTGAACATTTCCCAAAGCGGTGACATGTCACGTAAGTGACCAATTGCACCTTTAATAAGGTCGATTGCGTAATCAATTTCTTCTGTTGTAGTAAAACGGCCGAAGCTAAAACGAATTGAGCTGTGTGCCATTTCGTCATTTAAACCTAAAGCACGAAGTACATAAGACGGCTCTAAGCTTGCTGAAGTACATGCACTGCCCGATGATACGGCTAAATCTTTCAATGCCATGATGAGTGACTCACCTTCAACAAAGTTGAAACTAACATTCAAGTTACCTGGGTAACGTTTGTCAGCATCGCCATTAATAAATACTTGTTCCATGCTATTTACGCCTGCCCATAAACGGTCACGCATTGCTGTTACATGTGCTTGATCTTGTTCCATTTCAGCTTTAGCTAAACGACATGCTTCACCCATACCAACAATTTGGTGTGTAGCTAAGGTACCAGAACGCATACCACGTTCATGACCTCCGCCGTGTGTTTGTGCTTCTAAACGGATACGAGGCTTACGGCTTACGTATAACGCACCAATACCTTTAGGACCATACATTTTATGTGCTGAAATTGACATTAAATCAACTTTCAATGCTTGCATGTCAATTTTAATTTTACCGGCACTTTGTGCAGCATCAACATGGAACACAATTTTACGTGCACGACACATTTCACCAATTTCACTGATGTCTTGAATAACACCAATTTCATTATTGATTTGCATGATACTTACTAAAATAGTGTCATCACGCATAGCATCGTTTAATTTATTAAGATCAATTAAGCCATTTTCTTCAGGATCAAGGTACGTCACTTCAAAACCTTGACGTTCTAATTCACGACACGTATCTAATACTGCTTTATGTTCAGTTTTGCAGGTAATAATGTGCTTGCCTTTCTTATTATAGAAATTAGCTGCACCTTTAATAGCAAGGTTATTAGATTCAGTTGCACCTGACGTGAAAACAATTTCACGTGGGTCAGCATTAATTAATTCTGCAATTTGATTACGAGCGATATCAACCGCTTCTTCAGCTTGCCAGCCAAATTTATGTGAACGAGATGCTGGGTTACCAAAATGACCATCATTGGTCATGTACTGCATCATTTTTTCTGCTACGCGTTTATCTACAGGTGTAGTCGCTGAGTAATCAAAATATATAGGAAGCTTCATTCGCTAACTCTCTCCAATGATAAATCTTTAATAGGACGAGACTAGTTATTTCCAGTCGGTCATTACATTTTTAGTGGTTATTAATGTTTCTAAGGCTATGCTTTTATTCGCATTGATGTGTAAATCATCTTGGCGTTTAGAAACTTCTTGTACATCACGCTTATTCACTAATTCTGATAAGCTGATATTTTGTAAAAAATCTTCAATTCGTTGGCTAAGTCCTTTCCAAAGGGAATGAGTTAAGCATTGTTCTCCGTCCTGACAATTACCTTTACCTGAGCATTTTGTTGCATCGACGCTCTCATTCACTGCAGATATAACATCTGCAACCGCTATTTCAGCAGAACATCTTCCTAAGCGATAACCGCCACCGGGGCCACGAACACTAGTCACAAGACCTTGTTTTCTCAAACGAGAGAAAAGTTGCTCTAGATAAGACAACGATATGCCTTGACGTTCAGATATATCAGCTAAAGATACAGGTCCAGACACAGCGTGAATGGTGACATCTAGCATGGCAGTAACCGCGTAACGACCTTTAGAGGTAAGTTTCATAATTTTATCTCAAACACTATATTGTTATACTCAAGCATGAATTTGGCAAAACAACTAAATCCAGACAATTTGTAAGAAAAACATAGAAAAAAATGTATTATGTAATTAATGCTGCGCAAATTTACATAACCTTACAATTTAGTCAAATGAATACCCTAGTGATTTACTCAGGTATTATACACCAAGATTTGTTGCACGAAAAGTAATAGTTGACTATTTTACTCAACTATTACTTTCAGAGTATATATTTCACGGTATGTATTCGTAATTAAATGTTAATTACTAACTTTAATTACTTGATAAAACAGGGGGTTAAATTTCAGGGTCAAAGCTAGTAATTTTATTTTCACGGCGTTTAGCCGCTGCTTTTTCATCTTCAATAAACTCACCCACACTTAGCTCAGGTAAGTTTTTAGGACAAATATCTCCTCCTAATGTATTAATTTCTTTGCAAAGTTCACTCACCCTATCATCCATTAAGTGCATATGGTCAAGTAAACGGCCAATCGCTTTAGCGACAGGATCTGGGTTGTCATGTGAAACAGCATAAGCATCAAAGCCATATTTTTTGGCCACTTTTTCTCGCTGCTGGTTTTCACCTGTACTGACTTTATCAGGAATAATCCTCGCAGGGATACCTACCGCTGTAGCATTGGCAGGTAAATCCTTAACAACAACAGAATTAGAACCTACTTTCCCGCCCTTCTTAATAGTTATTGGTCCTAACACCTGGGCGCCGGCACCAATAACAACATTATCTTCTAACGTTGGGTGACGTTTTCCTGACTTCCAGCTTGTGCCGCCTAAAGTAACCCCTTGATAAAGAGTAACGTCGTCGCCAATTTCAGCTGTGCCTCCAATAACAACTCCCATACCGTGATCTATGAAAAATCGTCTACCGATAGTTGCACCAGGGTGAATTTCAACACCTGTCCACCAACGTGAAAATGTAGAAAAAAGACGTGCAAGTGACTTCCAGTTAGCAAGCCACAATTTATGGCTAATACGGTGGCACCAAATAGCATGCAAGCCAGGGTAGTTGAATAAAACCTCAAAACTGGTACGAGCGGCAGGATCTCTATCAAAGACACTGTTGATATCTTCTTTGATACGGCTAAACATAAATTATTCCTTTTCTTCTATTCTTTTTATAAGTGACTAAATTCGTATTAGTTACTTATTACAATTATGACTTGTCTTTACTAGACCTTTCCATTGATGCAAAAATTCCACGCATCATTTTAACTTCTTTAACATCTGGTCTTGCTCGGTTAAATAAACGTCTTATTTTTGTCATCACTAAACCTGGATGATTTTCTACAATAAAACCAGTCGATTTAAGGGCTTTTTCAAAATGGTCATAAAAACGTTCTGTTTCTTCAATTACTGGATAAAGTTCATCATCGTCATTTTTAGGTTTGGCAATTGAATTACCGTTACCTGTGCTGCGCTCTTGATAATTTTGATCATGTGCTAGTAAATAGCTGGTGCGCACTTCATAACTTAAGGTCTGTACTGCCATCGCTAAGTTTAATGAGCTGTAGTCAGGGTTTGCCGGTATCTGAACATGAAAGTGACAAATCTGTAATTCTTCATTCGTTAAGCCACTATTTTCACGTCCAAAAACTAATGCAACCGGATACTCCTCAGCTTCAGAAATCATCTTCTCACCGCAACCACGAGGCTCTAACATTGGCCAAGGTAAAGTACGTGAACGCGCACTTGTACCAACAACTAATCCACAGTCTTCAACCGCTTCCGCGAGTGTACTTACTACTTTAGCGTTGGCTAAAACGTCGGTTGCACCAGCAGACAAAGCTTGAGCTTGACCATTAGGCATTTCGATAGGGTCTACTAATATAAGCTGACTTAATCCCATGGTTTTCATTGCACGCGCTGCACTACCGATATTTCGGCAGTCTGATGTATTAACTAAAACTATTTTAACGCGATCTAATAATGAACCCGTGATATTGCCTTGCTTTGAATCTTGATGTGAATCTGACATTTGCACTCTACTTTTTTTGCTAAACTATAAATATTGAGAACTTTTGTTTAAATCTTTTTGAGCGGGGTAGAGCCAAGTTAAACAAAAAAGTCCATCTAGATGGCTAATATTCTACCATAAAACAGTACTGCTCTGGCTAGATAAAATCACGCATATTGCTGATTTTATCTTTAGTTATTTATTATTTAATTGTTTTTGTCACTCTATAATAAAGCAATTAATCATTCTGTTCATTTAATATACATTTCTTTAATAAGACTATCGCAAAGTAACTTTTTATTTGCTATAATTTGCGCGCTCGATTTTCATTGGTTAGCATTTTAATTGTTCTGTTTTAATTGTTCTGTTTTAATTGTTCTGTTTTAATTGAACAGTTTAAATTGAGCAATAATACTCAATGAATAAACGTCCAGACTTATAATAATCACCAAGACAATGTTTGCTTGGGATTTCATGTTCTTTTAAAATTTATTTACAAATAGGTAAACTATATATGCATCCAATGCTAAATATTGCCGTGCGCGCAGCGCGTACAGCCGGTAAAGTTATCGTTCGCTCTATGGAGCAACTTGATAAAGTTGAAATTGAATCAAAAGGAACTAACGATTTCGTCACCAGTGTTGATATTAGCTCTGAAGAAGCCATTATTGAAACTATTCGTAAATCTTACCCAGACCACACCATTATTGGTGAAGAGTCTGGTATTTTAAAAGGAAGTGAAGACGATTTTCAATGGATTGTTGATCCGTTAGACGGCACAACAAACTTCATTAAAGGCATTCCACACTTTGCTGTTTCAATTGCTTTAAAAGTAAAAGGCAAATTAGACCAAGCTGTTATATTTGATCCTATTCGTGGTGAATTGTTCACAGCAAGTCGTGGTAAAGGCGCACAACTTAACGGATTCAGAATCCGTGTTAACAAAAATAAAGAAATTGCAGGTACTGTATTAGCTACAGGTTTCCCTTTCAAACACAAACAACACACACCTGCTTATATGGCAATGTTCTCATCGTTATTTCTGAAAACATCAGATATGCGACGTGGTGGTTCAACTTCACTTGATTTAGCTTATGTAGCTGCCGGTCGTGTTGATGGTTTCTTTGAAATTGGAACTAAACCATTCAATACTGCAGCGGGTGAATTATTAGTGATTGAAGCAGGTGGTTTAGTTACAGACTTTACTGGCGGCCACAACCATTCAAATTCAGGTAATATTGTTGCAGCAAATACACGTATATTAAAAGATGTTTTACAAGAGATTCGCCCACATTTAGGCGATGCGCTTAACAAGTAATATTGAGACAACAATTAATACGTTTTAAGGCGTCATAATTATCTTTTTAAAATAGGTAATATGGCGCCTTTTTTGCTTTAAGTCGACTAGGTCGTTAAACGAAAAATAGGTAAATAGAGCTGATGGAAATTACGAACACAACAAAACAAGCATTTATAGCTGGTGAAGTAGCCTTGGTAGGTGCTGGTCCTGGCGATCCTGATTTACTCACCTTGCAGGCCTATCGTTTTATCAAGCAAGCTGAAGTTGTTATCTATGACCGGTTAGTAAGTGCAGAAATAATGTCGATACTACCGAGTAGCTGCCAACAAATATATGTTGGAAAAAAACAAGCAGATCATAGGGTTCCACAAGATGGCATAAACCAATTATTGGTTGATTATGCTTTATTAGGTAAAAAAGTAGTACGTTTAAAAGGTGGTGATCCTTTTGTATTTGGTCGCGGGTCTGAAGAAGCACAATTCTTATTAAGTAATGGCGTCGCTTGTCATATCGTTCCAGGAATGACCGCAGCATCAGCTTGTACAAGTTATGCAGGTATCCCATTAACGCATAGAAAAGTTGCCAGAAGCTGCACATTTATTACGGGCAATGTGCAAGATAATGGTGCGTTAGACCTTCCTTGGAATGCATTAAGTGATAAAGAGCAAACTATTGTTTTTTACATGGGTATAAAAAGTCTACCTATCATCGTCGAACAGCTAGTTAAAGCAGGCCGAGAGTTAGATACACCAGCGGCAGTGATTAGAAAAGGTACTCGCCAGGATCAACAAGTTGTAAAGGGAACAGTTTCAAATTTAGCCGAATTAGTCGCTTTACATAAAATCACACCACCAAGTCTAATTGTCATTGGTGATGTTGTGAGTATATTCCCTAATGATCAGTCAACTAACTTAGGTTATCTGACACCTTTAAGTTAACATATTTAAGTTAACACATTTATTTTAGGCTATAAATCAACTAGATATAAATAGCCATTTAGTTAGCCTAATTTACTAATAACCTTATTAAGTTTCTTTCTAAAAGCAGGGTCACGGATAACTGAATTGATTTTATCAAAACCTGAGTTTTGAATGTTATTCTGGGTATAATAAAATTCTATTTTACCCAGCGTTTCAAAACTTACTTCTTCAATTTCTGGTATATCACTTAGTCCATTAAAAGCAACCAAATCACCTAAGCGACAAGAAAGGTAGCACAGTAACAATTGACCCAAATTTTCATCTGATAACTGGCTGTTAGTCATAGTATCAGTTAAAGGTAAGATACTATGCTCTATTCCTGATTCAATTGAGGTAGGAAGTTCCCATTGTTGTGCAAGAAATTTGCCCACAACAGCTGCATTTGTCCCCAGTAATTCTTGAAAGATCTTAGTACGTTCGAATAAGGTAAAATCATCAAGATAAAAACTAGCAAGTTTAGGTTTGTACGAAAGAATAGCTAAATCACCTAAATAAGAAAGTAGACAGTTAGTCGATAGCTCTGCCGAACTTTTTTCTCCCAACTCTTTTGCAAATAACAGACAAAACGAACTCGCTAAGTAACTCGCTTTCCATAACTTATTGTAAGCTTCATTCTGATTTTTATCAGTGAATTTCATCCCTTGATTCATAGCACATTGCAAAGCAATATTCTTAACTTCACCAACGCCCATAAAAATAATGGCATGATTGATATTCGTTATAGGCTTATCTAGACCAAACAAAGGGGAATTGACTGCGTTTAATACTTTAGCAGTCATTTCAGTATCTGTTTTTATAAGATCAAACAACTCATTTGGCTCAAAAGTCCTTTGTGTTAATGGCAATAAAAGTGGGTGTGGTTTTTTAAAGGATTGACTTATATCAGAGATTATTTTCTGCTGTTTACTATCGAGTTTTTCACTGGTGAATGTTTTAAATGACAAAAAACCATCGGGCACTACAACAGGCTCCGCAAGTTTTTTAAGATCGGAAAATACGGACGTTTTATTTTCATCCATATATGATTCATTTATTGCTTTGACTGGCGCTGATCTTTTTCTATTTTTCTGACTTGATGTCTTGTGGTTATCGACTAAGTTTGAATACTGATGTTTGGCTCTTTTATTCTTTTTTTTTCGATTAATGAAGAAAAAAGCTAGGACTAAAAAAAATAAAACGAGGATAATATTAATTATCATTGTAATTCCCTGATACTCTTACTAATGAAAAATCACGAGTATATAAAGTATATTAGTGTAAATCATGATATGCCATGACTTACACTCTAGGTTATTTCAATAAAACATACCAGTTAGACTGGTTAACAGATTGACCAAAATAATAATTAAAAAGCGTTAAACCCTTAATTATTATTCAATAATTGGTTTCTTAACGTCTAGGTCGGCGCGCTTTAGGACCTGTTCCGTCACCATTTTCTGGTTTTTTACTTCGTGCTTGATCATTAGCTGTTTTGGGTTTATTGCCATTAGCGTTTCTGCCTGAGCGTTGACCATCTTTATGTTCAGCTTTGCCTCTACCACCGTTACGATTTCCACCGTCATTAGGTTTTTTAACTTTGGCTGGCTTACCGTGTTTTAATGCTCGAATAGGACGTGAATCTCCTAATTCATTTGCGGGTATAAATTTATCAATAACTTTACGTTCAATGTGTTGTTGAATAACATGCTCAATATCCCACAATAACTCTAGCTCATCTGCACATACTAACGACAATGCTTGGCCGGTATTGCCAGCACGAGCAGTTCTACCAATACGGTGTACATAATCTTCAGGAACATTGGGTAAGTCGAAGTTAACTACTTGCGGTAGTAAATCTATATCAATACCACGGGCAGCAATATCTGTTGCTACAAGTACTCTTACTGAGCCATCTTTAAAGGCAGCAAGGGCTTTAGTGCGAGCGCCTTGGCTTTTATTGCCGTGAATAGCTGCAGCGGTTATCCCTTCTGCATCAAGTTGTTTAGTTAACTTATTAGCACCATGTTTAGTTTTTGTGAAAACTAAAGCTTGCTGCCAGTTATTTTCTTCTATCAGGTGAATTAATACATCCGCTTTACGTTTTTTATCAACAGCGGTTAACCACTGCGTAACCTTTTCAGCTGTTGAATTTTCTGCATTCACTGAAATTTCTAACGGGTTATTCACTAATGTTTTAGCTAGCGCACGAATGTCAGGTGAAAATGTTGCTGAAAATAGTAAGTTTTGACGAGTCTTAGGTAACGCGGCAATCACCTTTTTAATATCACGAAGAAAGCCCATATCTAACATACGATCGGCTTCATCAAGAATAAACACTTCTAGTTGACTAAACTTAACCGCTCTTTGGTTATATAAATCTAACAAGCGTCCTGGCGTTGCGACTAGAACATCAACCCCTTGGCGGAGACGCATCATTTGTGGGTTAATTTTTACTCCACCAAAAACTACGGTTGAATGAAGGTTTAGATACTTACCATACTCTTCAATACTTTCATTGATTTGCGCCGCAAGTTCACGCGTTGGCGTTAGTATTAAAGCGCGTACATTGTTTGACGAAACTTTGTTACCCGTATTACTACTTAGCTGTTGTAATAAAGGCAGCGTAAAACCGGCTGTTTTACCTGTACCTGTTTGTGCTGCAGCCATAACATCACGTCCAGAAATAACCGCTGGAATAGCTTGTGCTTGGATAGGAGAAGGCGTTGTATACCCTTTATCGCTTACTGCTTTTAATAATGCTTCAGATAAACCTAATTCAGTAAAGGTAGTTGGGGTATCACTCATAAGTTGTCTCTTTAAGAAAGATTAAAAAATATCATAAAATACTGACTGTGCTTTGGAAAAGTTGGCAGCATGAAAGGGCGTGCAGCATACAGTAAGGTTAGTGCCAAGTCTATTAATACCCATTCTAATACGTTCCTTCTCAGAATCGATAGATAACAAAGTCGGAAAAATTTGTGTTGCTGCTTTCTTGATAACGCTTAATTTCCCAACAGATGATTGAATAGAGAATTATTTATCAATGATGCTAACAGGCGGTAAAATATATCCTTGGTAACCGTCAGCCCTGAGCGGTTTAATAGTTTGTAAATGTTTTTCATCTTCAATTCCGGTGATGATAACCTTAATACTTAACCCTCTAGCAATATTTATTAGTGCTCGACAAAGTTCTAAATTTTGCTCGTTCTCTTCATCTTTTTCATTGTTATAACATGAGAGAGACAGATCTAATTTGATATAATTGGGTTTTAATTCCTGTAAATAAGTCAGCGACCCCATTTGTCTACCGCAATTATCTACACCAAATTGGGCCCCTGCCTTTTCAACTATTTCACAAAGTTGAATACACGCCGTTAAGTTTTGAGTAACTCCTGCTTCTGATACTTCAAAATGAATTTTTTCAGGGCTTTTAACTTTTTCTAGATAAGAAGAAAGCCAAAGATGAAAATCTGGACTGCTAACACTTTCTCGAGATAGATTTACAGCAATAGGTTCATTGTTTAATGTAAATAAGTCGTCTTCATTTATTGCTTCTAATAAGCATTTATCTAGCTGATGCCCAAGAGAGAATCGCTCAATATAAGGCATAAACTGTCCTGCTTGTACTACTTTACCTTCAATCTCTAAGCGGCAATAAATTTCACGGTGTATAACCTTGTTATCATTACACTGCTGAATGGGCTGCCACTGAAAAATAAAATCATTATTATTGATCGATTTTACAAGTTGATCGCGCCATGCTTCACGACTAAATTCTTGTTCTTTTTCAACATAGAACCACTGGCTAATTTTATTTTCATTAAGGGCTTTTTGTAATGCATTATCGGCTTGTGATAATAGCTCTGGACGCTTTATCCCTTCACTGCGAAGCGATAGACCAATCGCAAATTTCTGGTTAGGCTCACAACCTGCATTTAGTATTTCTTGATTAACTAATCTGATTAAAGATTGTAAATACTCACTTACCTGCTCTTTATCGGCTTTGCGAATTAAAAAAGCAAACTCGGTATTAGAGATACGTGCAACAAGTGTCTCAGTAGAATGTGGTAGATCTTTTATTAACTTGCTCGATAGGGTTTTAATTGTTTGGTCACGCATCTGATAACCATACTTACTATGAGTGTCATCTAACCAATTAAAATCAGCTAATAATAGTGCTCCAAGATCAGGTTCACTGAGCCAACTTGTAAGTTGGCCAGTTAGGTATAAACGATTAGGGAGCTGTGATACTTGATCACGTAACGTATGTTTTGTAAGACTATCAACCTCTTCATCTAATGCGCTAAAGACATGTTTTAGTTGTCCTGACATTGAATTAATTGCGCCAACAACTTCTTTCAATTCAATTGTTGATGGCATCTCCATATCTGAATGAAACTTTCGTTGTGAAACATCACGAGCATGCCTAGCTGCTTCATATAATGGTTTTAAAATTACTTTTAAACGAAGGTGTAATACGATAACAGTGAGCAGGAAAAGTGCCGATAAAATCATTAACGTATCATTCATAATCCGCCATAATTCTCGGTAACCAATTGCAGGGTTAGATTCAACTTTAAGTGTAGCCAGTTGCAACCAACCAGAAGTAATAGTTACCTCTTTACTCTGTTCATCAAAAAGATTTAAGTTAAGAAACCATTCAGGAACTTCACTAACAATCACATCGTTTTCCCATACTTTTTTCTTCTGATCTGTAAGCCAGGTTAACTGTACTTTTTTATAAAATCCCCCTTCAAAAATAACATTCACTAACGTATTAGCCGTCGCTTCATCGCCCATTTCTAAATGTGGCTTTAGCCTTAAGCTGAGTGATGTCACGGTATTATTCAAATCTGATTCCATTTGATTAACCATAAAGGCTTTAGTTTCAGTAAACTGAAAATAGACCAAAGTAGACATCATTAATAAAAACAATGTAAATAACAGTGAATTTATTTGATTTAAAAGGGTCATTCTTTTACTCCATTCTTAATTTTGGTTGTTTAAGATTTGATATTCCCATGCGCTGATTCAGGTCTTTCCAACGCTGTAATCGTTGTGACTTACCAGCGAGAACACCTTGGCTTTTCTTTTTATTAAGCCAGAGCTGCTTACCATTAAAGCTATAAACAGGAATGAGATCTTTACGTTCTGTAGCGGGTTTTATTCTGCCGTTGATATTATCAAGAATAACGGGCACAGATCCGGGTGTACTATAGTAAGCGACAACCATATGATATTGATTTAGTGCCACAGCTTTTACCATGGTAATGCGCATTTTTTTATCAGGAATACCAAGCTCTAATAAGGTAAAGTATTTGGCAATGGCGAAGTCTTCACAATCACCAGCATTTGCCCCTAAAAACTCAACAGGGGTTGCCCAATAATTGCTAACACCCCAAAGTTTTATATCATCAGTAAAATGTAACAAATTAAAAAAATTATTTACCTTCTTAAGTTTGCTCTCTTCATCTAGAGCATAAGACTGATCCATTAAGCGGAACCATGCCTTACCTCTTTTTCCTGCACGTTCTCCGTAATTACTTATCAGTGCAGATATAATTTTTGATTCATTTAACGTATTTGTCTTTTTTGCATATAACACCACATTGATAACCAGTACAAAAGCACTGATTATCAGTATTTTATAAGCAGAAAAAACAAAGTTAATTTTCACCTATTGTTGTTCTTCTTCATTATCAACACTGTAGATAGTCCATTTCATATCAGCAAAACTTACATCACTACTAATTTCTGCAACAATACGTCTATTTTTTGCATGACTATATTCATCATCACCCTCAAAAAGTATTTTTTCAAAACCATAGCCCTTTGTTGTAATGCGGGTACTAGCAATAGTAAATCGTTGAATTAGAATATCTTTGATTGACTCTGCGCGATTTTTTGACAATTTTTTATTATGTGAACCACTACCTTTAATACTTGTATGCCCTTCAATTAAAACAATAACTTGAGGATATTCAATCATAAAACCTGCGAGGTTTTCAATTTGTGCTAGGTATTCATCTTTCACTATAGAAGAGTTAGTATCAAAGTTGACGTCTAATCTATGGCGTATTGTATGTATAGTATTCGTGCCACAGCCATTGTTTCCAACTTTTACGCCAGAACTACTTTCAGGACACTCATCACGAGCCTTAATGATACCGTCACCTTCACTGTCCGTTAAATCGAATTTTTGTACCGTAGGCTCAGGTGTCATATCAATTATTTGTGTGGAACAAGCAGAAAGAAAGAGTACACATAAAATGGTTATAAATTTCATTTTATACTCTCCGCGTAATCGTCTTCACCTGACCAAGTTCTCGGTCGTGTAACTCGTAATGCATCAACTAATAATCCCATTGCGTGTAAAATTCTGTACTGAGCTGAAATTTCATTAAACTCAGCATCTAAAAAGTCTCGACGTGCTTGATATAATTCATTCTCTGTATCTAGAAGATCTAACAAACTACGTTGCCCCACTTTAAACTGTTCTTTGTAATCCGATTGCGTATCTTTCGAGGATATCACATGCATTTTGATGTATTTTTTCTGTAAGTTTAATTGCTCAAATGCATTCCACGACAAGATAAAACCCTCTGTCACTTGTCTATGGACATTACTATTTAATTCTTTAGCTTCGCTTATTTTATAAGCCGTTTCTTTCGCGTAAGCATTATGTTTACCCCCAGAAAAAAGGTTGTAAGAAACACGAAGCATCGCAACGACTTCATTATTTTGTCCTCCAACATCGCCCGCAATAGAGATACCATCTTCACCATCTAAGTTATTATTGAGATTTCCATTTAATTCAAAAGAGACTTTTGGATAATAATTTGATTTTGCTGCTTTATATTGTGATTTTGCGGCTTTAATATCATTAAACGAAGATTTAATCACCGGGTGATTTTTTAAAGTTAACTGCACTCCTTCTCCTTCTGTTTGAGGTAATAATGACGCATCAGGGAAAGGTATAACTAAATTGTTAGGCCGTTGCTCAATCACTCGATAGAAAGTCACTTGACTGTCTAAATAATTATTTTTAGCTGCGATTAAGTTAGAATGGGCTTTTGCAAGACGACCATTAATTTGTGAAAGATCCGCTGAACTACTAAAACCTGAATCAGTACGTTGTTTAATTTGTTCATAGATTTCTTGATGAGCCGCTAAATTTTTATCAGCCAACGCGACCAATTGTTTAACCTTAATAAGGTCAATATATACTTTACTTACTTCTAAAGCTAAATCTTCAGCGATACCATGTAACCGCCACTGATCAGCTGTAGTTGCAAAGGTAGTACGGTCAACCTCACTAATGGTATGAAAACCACTAAAAATCTCCTGCTTTAAACTTAGTCCAATTTCACGTCGAGTTAGTTCCGCGGTACCTTCTCCATCAGTTCCTAATTGTCTTCGTGTGCTAGGACTATCGGTATACTCATAACCAATACCTGCAGTTACATCAACTGTTGGTAAATAACCAGATTTGGCTTGGTCTATTTGTTTTTCACTTACTTTAAAACGTGTGTACGCCGCACGCAATTCAGGGTGAGTATCGAATGTAAATGCAACCGCTTGTTCTAGTGATTGCGCATTTGCTGTGGTTTGAAAAAGCGTAGCTAAAAATAATAACTTTACAGATTTTATTTTTACTCGCCTAAAACATTCTTTTTTCATAGTAATCCAGATTTATTTTTATTATAAAACCATACTGATTGTTATATGAATCGTGTTTAAACAGGATAAACGTTGATTCAAGTAATCATCTCATAGTTATTCGCCTAGCATGAAATATACTCATTCATGCTTTATAAAGTATTCCTTTCACTTCTAATACTCTCTGAGCGCAAGTTCCTTGGCGCGTAGAAGTGGATTTAAAATATATTCGAGTACTGTTCTTTTGCTGATCATCACATCAACACTGGTCATCATTCCTGGGATTATTGGCATTTCTTTATTGTCTCTACTATGAATGCTTGATTCAGTCGTTCTTACTCTAATGATATAAAAACTATTACCTTCATCATCTTGAGTAGTATCTGCACTAATATGCTCAACAACGCCCTCAAGACCACCATAACGGGTGAAATCATACGCCGTAATTTTAACCATTGCTTTCAACCCGACATGGAGGAAAGCAATATCTTTAGGAATGATTTTAGCTTCCACTAATAGTTTATCTTCTGAAGGAACTATTTCTAGTAATACTTCCCCTGGTTTAATAACTCCACCAAGCGTTGTTATATGTAATGTTTTAACTGTGCCTACTACAGGAGATATTATTAATGCTTTACTTACTTTATCTTGAGCACCTACTTGCGCTTCATTTAAACGTGAAAGCTTCGATTGTAATTCATTCAATACTGAACGTGCATCCGTACGATATTTAAATACCGCTTCTCGACGTTTTAATACCGCTTCTTCAAAAGAAGATTGTACTTTAGGTTTTAATAAACGAACCGCACTTAGCTCCCCTTTTATATCATTGGCGATTCGCTGTAGTTTAAGCAACTCAACTTGAGGGACTATTTTTTTCTTTGCTAAAGGAATAGTTAATTCAAGTTCACTATTAACAAGTGTAAAACTGCTTTTAAGGGTTGAAATTTTAGACGTTAGTTCTTTAATTTCTTGCTCTCGTTGTTTTATTTGTTGCCCTTGGATAGCGACTTGATTTTCAATGTTATTTAAACGTGTATTATATTCATCTTGATTACGAGCAACAAGTTCAGGCGAGTTGGTGTTGAGGTCGTCTGGAAATTCTAATTGTGTTTTCTCTATTTTTACTTGTAGTTGCCAATCGTCGACATCAGCAACGAGTACATTACTTAGCTCAGTTCTTAGTCGAATAATATTAGCGCGTAAGGCATCAACCTCTTGTGTTTGTTGCGCCATATCAGATCGGAAGCGAGTATCGTCAATACGCGCAATAATTTGACCTTTAGTTACTTTCATACCCTCTTTAACATATAACTCTTGTAATATTCCACCATCCAGACTTTGAATTATTTGCACTTGTGACGAAGGAATTATTTTACCTGTGCCACGTGTAACTCGATCGAGTTCCGCAAAATAAGACCAAATAAGGAAACACGTAAAAAGTGCAGCTAAAGACCAAATAGTTAAACGATGAACAGTAGGTGTTTGTGTTAAAATGGCACCATAAACATCATCCGCCATTTCTAAGTCTTCTTTACTTATTTTCATCTTTGAGCCCTTTCTTTAGGGGCTACATTTAGCGTCCCTTTTTTTAGTTGCTCTAAGATAACTTCTTTTGCACCATCGGCTACTAAACGACCATTATCTAAGACTATAATTCGGTCGACCAACTCCAATAAGTGCATTTTATGCGTAATAAGTAATAGAGTGCGATTTTCTGCAGTTTGCTTCATCGATTTAATAAATAATTTTTCAGCGCGTGCATCTAAACTTGCCGTCGGCTCATCTAGTAGTAACATTTGAGGATCATTCAAAATAGCGCGCGCTAATGCAACCGCTTGGCGTTGACCACGAGAGAGCGACAAGCCCCCTTCACCCACTTGTAATTCTAACCCTTGTGATTCCATATCGGTAAACAAGTTAACACCTGAAAGTTGCACGGCTCTCATTAATTGATATTCGGTTACCTGTTTAGTACCAAAGAGGATGTTATCTTTAATTGAACCGTGAAAAAGAACGATGTCTTGAGGTAAGTACCCTATATTACGGCGAAGGTCACTTGGGTGAAGTTGCCCTTGATGCATTCCATCATAACGAATGCTACCTAGTTTGGGTTGAAACAGTCCTAACACCAATTTAGCAAGCGTGGTTTTTCCTGAGCCATTGCGACCAATAATAGCAATTTTTTCACCTGGAGACACTTTTAGTGATAATGGATAGATTGCTGGTTTTTCAATATCAGGATAATTAAAATTAACATGCTCTAAAACAATATGACCTTCAAGTTTTGCTCGACTAGGGAGGTGTCCCTTATTTTCAAACTCGCTTTCTTGATTCATAATGCCATCAAGCTGCCTTAGTGAACTCACAGTTTGATTATATCGAGTCATTAACGAAGCAATTTTTGCCATCGGCCCAACAGCTCGGCTGGATAACATTACTGCAGCAATAATGCCCCCCATTGAAATAAGCCCGTCTGAAACACGATAAACGCCCAAAATAATAACGCCAACAACAACCATTTGTACAATAAAGCTAGAGAAATTTGCAACCGAGTTTGTGATTACTTTGGTTTTAAGTTGCCAATTAGAAGTATGCCCCAGCATTTGTTGCCATGCACTTTGTACTATACCTTCAGCACCATTTGCTTTAATGGATTCTAAGGATGAGAGACTTTCAACAAGGTGACCATGGCGTAAGCCTGAAAACTTATTACTTTCTTCAATAGCAGCTCGTAACTTGGGTTGCACTAAAAAGGCATAACCTAAAATTAATACGGTAGCGAGCACGGAGAATATGGCTAAATCCCCTGCGACAAGATAAATGATAAAAACAAAAAGTATTGAGAAAGGTAAATCGACTAATGCCGTAATAGTTGCTGAAGATAAAAAGTCACGAACACTTTCAAATTCTCCTATCTGCTTTGCCATACCACCCACACTAGGTGCTTTTTTTTCTAATGAGATACCTACTACTTTGGCATACAACTTTGAAGAGGTTTGAATATCAATTTTCTTCCCTGCGACATCAATTAAGTAAGATCTTAATTGTTTGAGGATAAAGTCAAAAATGTAAGCAAGGCTTGCGCCTATTGCTAACACCCATAAACTTTCAAAGGCCAAGTTAGGCACAATTTTATCATAAATATTCATGACTAATAGCGGTGAAACTAACGCAAATATATTTACCAAAATAGAGGCAATAATAACATCACGATAAATAGGGGCTGACTCACGAATGGTATCCCAGAGCCAATGTTCCTGAGTATCACTAATATGCACATCGAAATCACGATCCGCATGATATTTTTGCTTAATTAAAAACAAATAACCTACATAAACAGATTCAAGTTCTTCAATGGTTAACTGCTCTTCTCCCCCTGTTTCAGGAAGCGAAACTATTGCTATATTAGTTTTAAAATCTAAGGATTGTAAAATACACGCTTTTTGATCTTTAAGCATTAATACACAAGGAAGTAACATTTCAGGGATGTTATCGAGAGTTTTACGGCTTAATTTAGCACTTAAACCGGCCCTCAAAGCCGCCTGTGGTAACAATTCAGGAGAAAGCACACTGCTAGTTAATGGTAAACCCGCAGCTAATGCTTCAGCTGAGCAAGGATTGCCAAAGTGCTCACTTAATAGGACTAAGCAATCTAAAAGCGGATCTTCACTAACACGCTGTGAGGCGTTAATTGTCCATTGTGGCTGTGCTGATGTCATTTAAATGCTTGAATCCATAAAATTATTATCTAAGTATATAACTTATAGGTAGTTATATGAGCAATAGTTTTTGATAATGTAAAAATAAAGATAAACTTTATCTAAGTCTTACAAAGAAGTAATTCATTGAAAATTCCACTTATATCGATCATACAACGATAAATTTATCGTTGTATGATCGATATAGTAGTAATTACTAAAGGGAGACTTAATCTTCTGGGATATCCACTATGATTGTGGAATTATCAACAATTACATTCTCACCAATAAATAATGCCCCTCCGTGATCATCTCCATTTAGCATATCGTTGATAATAGTTACATCATCGCTACCTAAATTTACGCCATCCAAAACTATTGTTTGCGTAATTTCGTTATCACCCTTGGCATATACCGTTATCGTTGTATCCGAATCAGGGTCGCTATCATCACTCTCGAAATCTAAAAACTCATTAAGGTTGTCACCTTCACTAATCTGTAAAATATCACTAAGGTCAATTACATCTTCAGTTACGTCGAAACCACTTATATGGTCTGTTCCTGAGTCACCTTCTAACCACACAAAGGTATCTTCGCCAGTACCACCAATTAGAAGATCATTACCTTCACCACCAATAAGAATATCATCACCTTCTCCACCAATAAGATTATCGAAGCCATCACCTCCGATTAGAACATCCTCCCCAGCTTTTCCATCAAGGTATAAGTTGTTTATATTTGCAATTGCTCCGTTATTATTGTCTGAAATATAGGTTCCAGAAATCTCACTGCCATCACTCATTGTCACCGTAATAATAGCTCCAACTAGATTACTACCCATATCATTTCCTAAGAAATCGGTGTCAAAAGCAAAGTTAAATATTTCACCATCAGTAAAGTCATCATCAACAAAGTTAGCAATAAGCTCTTGACTGTTAAATGTCATATCATTAAATACATCTGCCTGAGTTATATCTGTTGAACTGCTGCCTATAAAGTTGTTAATTTGATCAAAATCCCAAAAGGCATCATTATCTATACTAGATAAGTCAATCGATATTTGACTAACCGATAACCCGTCAACGCTTTCTAGAGCAAACGAAAATTGATTGTCTGTGTTAAAGGTGTTCCCCTCCAGAACGGTAGCGCTTAGACTAGCTTGATAACTTGATTCAGCAATAATGATATCATTCTCATAACCGCCTACTAGTCTCGATGTATTTTGGTAATCCAAGGTTACTGTAGCAGTATCTGATGCATTATTACCTTCAATTGTGTAGTCAAAACTATTACTTATGTTATCAGAGCCTATTGTAACAACACCATTGTCAAAAGTTACATGCTCGACTCCAGCAACACCCGAAGTAACCCCTGTTATCTCAGAGTTTTCTGGAAATGCATCACCGTGTGTAAGGTAAGTTCCATCAATATCTATAGACGCATCTTGGGCTATGTTTGTTATAATATTATTTACATTAGCATCGAGACCTGCATAATAATCAATATGTAGTTCTAACAACAAGCTGTCGGTATCTCCATCACCATCAACTACCGTTACAGCAATTGTCTCTATTTCGTTAAGAACATTCTGCTTTACATTAATACTATAATTGTATTCCCCTGTTACAAAATCAAGTGTGAACACTCCGCCTAATTCTGTATCATCAGTTTCAATTTTAATAATGTTATTTATACCATCGTAGACATAATCAATACCATTGATAGTAAACGATTGGATATTACCGCCATCAGCACCGACACTAATACCGCCATCAGCAGTTAGGAGAGTTAATTCTCCACCAATACTATTATTGTCGAAATATGAAATGACTGTAGCGGTGAGCTCTGCTGCATTATCAACAACTACGGAATAATCGCTGTCATCATCAAGTGTGTCACTAGAGTATGCAATAGGTGATAGCGCAGTAAGGGAGGCGTCACCAATACCTATAGCAAAAGAAATATCATAAGAGTTATCTTCTGCTAAATGTTCTTCCCATGCAGTTTGATCTATCGTATCGCTTGGTACACCATCTGAAATGAAATATACGAAGCTTTGAGTAGCATCAGGTAAAGCTCCACTATTAATAACCTCTTCGAGAGCAAGATTAAACAATGTGCCTCCACTCGCCGTTAGATTATTTATTATGTCTATGGCTGTATCAATATCATCATTAATAAAATTTGAATTATAAATATTTATACCTGAGAAGGTTACTATTTGAACATTAACATTACCAGTATTGTCAACCTCGTTAATTAATGCGGTAATAGATTCAACAGCAGTTTCAAGGTAGGTTTTTCCGTTACCGGCAGAATTATTCATACTTCCAGATAAATCGAGTACAAAAGTTAAATTGGTGGTAGTCGCATCGGCACTCGCGGATAAATTTTGACTTATATCTTTGACTATTGGCACATCATCTATGATGTTAATCGTTAATGTCGCCGTATCAGAGGTAACTCCATCTGTAATAGTGTAATCAATCTCATTAATAGCTAAGTCGCCATCTAAGCTATTACTCGTTAAGGTAAATTCATAATCTCCGGCACTATTGGTACCGTAATCTTCAGTGTATACAATCAAATCACCATTTTCTGTGGTGAGTGATAACAGGCCGTTATTGTCTGGAGTTACATCGGTAATGTTATTTCCACTAATGGAAGTGATTACTGCACTCTCACCAATACCTGAATCGTTATCTAATAAATTACCTGTCGTGACAATAGCTGAAATTCCAGCATCACTGCCATCAGTTAAACCTGCTTCAAACACTTTATCAACATCACCATGAGCATTAACCGTATTTTCATGAACAATGGTTAATTCAGCCTGAGTACTAGAGCTATCTGCATCAACAAGTGTATAACTAAATATTTCGTCAGCAACTGTCGATAGATCTTTTGTATAGCTAACTCCCCATATATTGAAATCGTCATTACCGTCGGCTCCTAGTAAAACAATATGACTAAAGCTTTCACCATTATCACCTTTTACTATTAGTGTAACTTCTTCAGTAGAATTGTTGACACCAGAGAATACACCACTGCCTACTTGCTCTCCTTGATCATTAAAGACTTGCCAAATACCGCCATCAGAGGTTTTAGCATATTTTAAGTTGATAGAAGCAATCTTAGTAGAAGCATCCACTAAACTTAGTGCTATAGATTCTGTGTATATCGTACCGGCTGATACTTGTGAATTCAGTTCAAACTGAATATCACTTCCAGCAGGGCCGTCATCGCTCGAATTGACATACAGCCCCCTGTCAGTTCTAAATTCAACAGTTCCCTGGTCACCCGATGATAAATCAAGTTTATCGCCATTAAGGTGACTTTCATATAAATCAAAACCAGTATTTATAAGCAAGTCGGTGGTAGATAAGTCACTACCAGATAATGATACAAATAACGATTGATTAGACTCAAAAGTATAATCACCTTGCTCGTTAATGGTTAAGTCTCCGCTATCCGAAGAGATAGTCCATGTGCCAACACCGTCAACCATATTAAATTCGGTGCTATTGTCATCATAAACAGAACCTTTGTAAGTTATGCTGGTAAGTGCTGCGCTGTCTCCAGCTAATGAGTCTTTGCCGTCACCAATACCGTTATTATCACTATCATTTGTTGCCTCACCAGTAATAACATTACCTACAGCAATACCGCCATAACCAACACTGTCGCTATCGTCAACGGCGATAGGTACTGAATCAGAAATATTGATAGTGACAGTAGCCCACTCAGAGCTACTTATGCCATCACTTACCTTGTAAACAAAAGAGTCAGTTGGATCATCAGTATTTATATCATGTATAAGACTAGTTGGGGCGGTATAACTATAAGAGCCGTCAGCAAAGAGTAAAATGGTCCCACCTAAAGCTGTTGTAATGGTATTGGTTCCGTCAACGGTTGTGCCAGAAGTATCAGCAGTTGGAGTTGATGCGGAGAATTCAATAACGCTTAATACTGCGTTTTCTTCATCAGAATCGTTATCTAACAGACCATTGACAGCATTAATATTTAAAACAGTACCTTCGATGGTAGTGTATTCGTCGTCTATAACGTTTGGGGTATCGTTAACAGAGGTAACACTTGGATCTACACTCACGGCATCACCAGGGTTATCCGTCGCAGTGCCTTCATTTGGCGTTAAGGTAAATGCCGGTAATTCTGTCCCTGCATTCACAAGATCTAGTCCGTCTTGCGTGAGGGTTACGGTGCCTACACCATTGGCATCAATACTGACCGCATAGTTAACTTCATCGCTTAACACGACACCAAAAATACTACCATCGTCATCCGTCACATGGAATGTCGCCACCGTTGCGCCGACCACAACACCTGTGTCTTCTTTAAAATCAACCGTCGAATCAATCGTCAGCACCGGCGCATCATTGACCGCCTCAACACTGGGATCAACACTCACGGCAACACCAGGGTTCGCTGTTGCCGTCCCTTCATTTGGCGTTAAGGTAAACGCTGGTAATTCGGTCCCTGCATTCACAAGGTCAAGCCCACTTTGGGTGAGGGTCACGGTGCCAGCACCATCAGCATCAATACTGACCGCGTAGTTATCATCATCGCTCAACACGACACCAACACTACTGCCATCTTCATCCGTCACATGGAATGTCGCCACCGTTGCGCCGACCACAACGTCTGTGTCTTCTTTAAAATCAACCGTCGAATCAATCGTCAGCACCGGCGCGTCATTGACGGGTGTCACTGTTAAGGCAACACCACTGGAAATCGTTTCATCTGCGTCACTGATATCAAAGGTGATCGCCACATTGCCGTTAAAGTTTGCATCCGGGGTGATAGTAAACGAGCCATCGGTATTGGCCGTAACCGTTGCATTATCTCCCGCATTAACATTGCTGGCCGTTAAATCATCGCCATCAATATCATTCGCGTTCGCTAATAACTGCGCTTGCGTCAACGTGATAGTGCCATCTTCTGCCACATTCGCCG
>Ga0308012_10000261_pt1 | contig 33934 bp, 29 predicted proteins | sample Neamet179_FD_203133 | JGI IMG/M metagenome (GOLD analysis project Ga0308012, IMG submission 203133) | Marine microbial communities from water near the shore, Antarctic Ocean - #179 | ecosystem: Environmental > Aquatic > Marine > Unclassified | place: Southern Ocean | collected 2014-07-25 | reverse complement strand
GCTGAGCTTATCTGAGCGGAAAATAATCAGTACGGTTAAACTTCGTTCAATGTCACATTAAAACTCTTTTAAAGTGCTATTTAACACGTTTAACCGCATTAAACCTTTGTTTTTTTGATTAATACGATCCAACAGGTTGTTTTGACAACTTATCATATTTCATACGATTAGCTCTTCAAGTAGACAAAAAACGCACTCACTGATTTATTCTTATTTATCAATAACTAAAGGAGTTAACAAAGGATTACACACAATTTTATCCACAGGTATTGTGGATATGTAATATAGATGTAACTACCTAAAATCATCTCAATAAATCGAATAAAACCGTCATAAACACGCCTCCAAAGTAATTTTCAATCAAAACTCTATATTTCCAATATAAAAATAGTCTAATTTCTTATCAGATTTCAAGATATAAAATAAAACAGATCATTCACATTAAACACGATGGAAATTTTAGTCTGTGTATTACTACTCTTTACAGCTTTTTATAAACAAAAATCATCCTGTCTAACGAGTACATTGAGAGATAATAAGAACTGAATATCAAACAACTAAATAATTTCTGAACACACATTTTAAATATTAAATTGGGATCACATAAATGCCGCTTACGCACTCCTCTATTTTAAGAAAAGCGGATATAGCAGATCGTTTCTGATATTATATTAAGCCTTAATTATTGGATATTTGGATAATCCGTAGATATGATTACTCTTTATGGCATTAAAAATTGCGATACCGTGAAAAAAGCGACTAAATGGCTTGAAATAAACAACATAGAGCATCAGCTTTATGATTTTAAAAAACAACCTTTAACAACTGAATTGTTAACCCTGTTTGTTAAGCAAAGTGATTGGTCCTTATTATTAAATAAGCGCAGTACAACTTTCCGTAACTTACCTGATGAGATTAAAAATAATCTAACGGATGAAGTTATGTTTGCCGCGGTACTTGAGCAACCTACATTACTTAAAAGACCTCTACTGCCCTTAAATGATGAACTCAATCTCGGTTTTAAACCTGAGCAATACCAGAGTATTTTCGCAAACAAATAATGTGAAAAACGAGACAAATATTACTTTCAGAAAATCTGCTAAATTAATATATACCCGTTACCATTCAAAGTTCTGAAACCTGCACCTTGAATGGTAACGTCTATAACTAAAAAACACATCATTGAAATTAACAAAGGTAGTTCTTGTGAGTCAAATCAAACAAAAAAATCATAGCGCCGTTATTCAACTAGCCATAGACCTTCTCTCTAGGGTCTCTGTTACTCCCGAAGATGCTGGCTGTCAAAAACTGATGGCTCAGCGGTTAGAAAATATCGGGTTTACTAACGAAAGTATGGTTTTTTCTGACACTACAAACCTTTGGTCTCGTCGTGACGGTACAGGAAATAACAACGTTGAACAAAAAAACGATGAGTTAGTTTTTTGTTTTGCAGGCCACACTGATGTTGTGCCTGCAGGTAACCTTGAATTATGGAATACACCGCCATTTGAGCCAACAATAATCGATGGTATGTTATATGGTCGTGGCGCTGCAGATATGAAAGGTAGTCTTGCAGCAATGATAGTTGCTACTGAAAAGTTTGTTCAAGACCATCCTGATCATCAAGGCTCAATCACCTACTTAATAACAAGTGATGAAGAAGGACCATTTATTAATGGCACCACTAAAGTTATTGATACGCTTGAAGCCCGTAATGAAAAAATAACTTACTGTATAGTGGGAGAACCCTCAAGTACTAATACTGTTGGAGATATTGTTAAAAATGGTCGCCGCGGCTCTATATCTGCACAAGTAGACATTAAAGGTAAACAAGGGCATGTTGCCTATCCTGAGCATGTTAAAAACCCTATTCACATAGCGATGCCAGCCTTGACGGAGTTAAGTCAAGTGGAGTGGGATCAAGGTAATGATTATTTCCCTGCGACTAGTTTCCAACTCTCAAATATTAATGCCGGAACTGGCGCTACCAATGTAGTGCCTGGGCATATTACTGCTTTATTTAATTTACGTTATAGCACTGAATTAACAGACAAAATCATTGTTGAGCAAGTAGAGTCGATCCTTGATAAACATCAACTTGATTATGATATAAAGTGGACCTTCAATGGTAAGCCTTTTATCACTGAAATGATAAATACTGAACATATGGATATTGGTCAAGGCGGTTCAAAGGGGGGATTTTTAAATGCAGTCAGCCAAGCAATACTTTCTGTTACAGGTAATGAAACAGAGCTTTCAACGTCAGGCGGCACATCTGATGGTCGTTTTATAGCCCCAACAGGCGCACAAGTCATTGAACTGGGACCCTGTAACGCCACTATACATCAAGTTAATGAATCCGTTTCTTGTGATGATTTAGAAAAACTCGTTGATATTTATTATCATTGTTTGGTTAATGTTTTATGTACACATAAAATTATTAATAAGTAATAGGCTTCATTACAATGCCAACTAACAATAAAATGGGTATAAACCAAATTAATACTAATAAAATATCGATTAATCAAATCGCTATTGATCAAATAAGTCCAGACCAAGTACAGGGGAAAACTGAAGAACATCTTTATTTATTACAAGGAGCGGTGTCGGTTCATCGAGCCATGAAAAAAGATTTTGATGCCCTAGTTACCGCAGCCCAAAAAGATGGTATTGAGTTAAAGGTAGCCAGTGGGTTTAGATCATTTGACCGACAAATGATGCTGTGGAATAACAAGTTTTCAGGGAAAACGCCGATAAAAAATATTGATGGAAACGTTGTATCGACAAAAAACTTATCTCAACTTGAATTAGCACAGTGTATTTTACTATATTCCGCCCTTCCTGGCGCTAGTCGCCATCATTGGGGATGTGACATTGATGTTTATGCGCCAAATTTATTAACTGATAATTATCAACTTCAACTTGAACCATGGGAATATAGCGAGCAAGGGCCTTTAGCAAAACTGTCTTCTTGGCTTGTTCAACACGCACACAAGTTTGGTTTTTACTTCCCCTATGCGATATTTCAAGGGGGGGTTGCTCACGAGCCTTGGCATTTATCTTATCTGCCGTTAGCTCAAAAATTTGAACAAGCTTTCGACATTGAACTATTATCTCTAACTTTGGAAAATAGTGCTCTATTAGGGAAGGATATCATTATTAAGAACCTAGAAGACATAGCAAAGCGTTATATCAATAATGTTTGTGCTGCGCCAACTAATGTTATACTCAACGGTCTATAAGACTATATTTAAACTTAACAAACATATTAAGAGACAATCCAATGGATAGTTGGTTAGCTATTTTTATAATCGTGATATCGGTCGTTATCATCATAGGCAACTTGAGTACCTTTCAAAAAAGCTCAAAACAAAGAATGCGAAAAAAAAGTTTAAATGACTTAGAAGAAACCTTACCAAGAACGAATAAAAGTACACATAAAATGCCTGCTATAAAAAAAAATACACTTCAGTGATAACCTAAAAAAATTCAAATAAATATTTCTGAATAAAACATAAAGACTGAATTACAGACATAAAAAAACTCCAACTAGTGGAGTTTTTTTTATGTCTGTAGAGTGCGCATACACTCTACTTAACTAACGTAAGTAAAGGTATTCTTAGAAAGTATCTCTAAACGACAGTCCTTTTTCCATTACAGGGAAAACTCTCTCTAATACTTCTAAAGTTAATGGTTCTCCTTTTGAGTTATAGATGGTTACTGACGTCTTACGTTCTATCTCATCAAGAGGATCTAAAACGAACTGGTAACTTGCATCGCTCACATCGATAACAGGGACATCGTCACCCCAAATACTATCCCAGATGCTAGAATCTGGTTGAACAAAGTCGACATAATAAATTTTTCTTTCTTCATTAAGATCCGTGATAGTAAAGCCATGCTTTTCAAAGAATAACGGCATATTATTCCATAAGTCATCTAAACCTAATTCAATAACATAAGCGTTTTCTTCTTCAGTGTTTTTACCAATCGTCACGAGCTTTTGATTAGCACGCTTTAATCTGTTTTCACGCTGTTGAACACGATAGTTTAAACCAACAGTCGCAATTAAGTCATTTAACATAGCTTTTTCAGCACGAATTTTATCTATAGGGTCCATAGTTTTACTACCTCCCTTTTCATCCGTTTGTAAAAAATCAACGAGTGAAACACGCAAAGATACACTACGTCCATGGGATTTCGCTAATATTTGAAAACGAAAACGCAAACTTTTAGAAAGTTGGATATTAGTAAAAATCCAACCTTCAACTACTTCAGTGTGATACCAGTCTGATTCAAGAATAGCCGTTTTGATACCTTCGCGTTTAATACTAGTATCTTTTAGGCTTGTAGCACCTTCAATGACTTTACCCAACGTCACCTCGGTGTCTTCTTCTATAAAATTATAACTGATCCCATCTTCATCTAATTTGTCTTTAACAACTTTTTCAATTAATTCTATTAAATCTTGATCTTCTAATACCTTATCAAACCAAACAATCGCAATACCAGACTCTTCAACAACACGAGTAGAAGCAGCAACAGGCATTACCAGAGTTGGGGCTCTGATATCCATATTTTCACCAATTGGGCCTTGATGATTTATTTTATCAGTAATAAAAAAATCTTTTGCTTGTTTTGGTTTATCTAAATTCGCCGGGATCACAAGTTCATTAGCTTCTAGTTGATTTTGATAATTAAAATCACCATCCGCTTGATTATTGTTAACAGAACCACAAGCTGTTAGTGACATAGCTAACAGTGATAAATAAAATACTCTACAACTCATTAAAACTCCTGTGGCTTAGGTTATTGATATTCAACACCCGACTAAGCTCACTAAAATACTTTGATATAAAACAAGGCTAAATATTGCGCCCATGGTACTTGCCTGATTTTACAAACACAAGTTATATGACCACAAAAATGTAAGATGATTCCAACTTTAATGACTATCAGTAACAATGCGGCTTTAATCGTACCCCAATCGTAATTTATGTCACCTTATTTGCCGCTTAAATGATTAATTAGGATCAGATACTCTGCATTACCGACTTGGCTGAATCAGCAAGATAATGCCAATTTTATCTTTCAACTAACCTAGTGATCTATTTTATCAAATAATAGCTAAACTAAATGACTAAAAATATTTATATACCGGTTATCATTCAAGATGAAGGTTTCAGAGTGATTGAGCGATTTCAATTCAAGGTGCTGTGATGAAGTAATCGTTATTCAGGAGAATAGCTTCTGCATTCTCTAGCAAGCTACATGTAGCTTCCTTCTAAGTCACTGCAACGAAGAAGTGCTATTGCTCAAGCGCTTCTTCGATGGGTTTAAAATGAATACGTTAAACGTTGGTGATACTGCTCACTATTTACCCTTGCCAATTTACATCTGGCTTCCAGTTACTAATCCATCCTGGAATATTGCTAGCAGGCATCGGTTTAGCAATACCATAACCTTGTGCTAATTCACATCCAAGTTGTAATAGTGCGGTACCGTGTTCAACTGTTTCAACGCCTTCAGCAATCACATCTCGTTTAAATGATTTAGCTAAACCAATAACACCTTCAACAATGGCCAAATCGTCAGGGTCGATCAACATATCTCGGACAAAACTCTGATCTATCTTAATTAAGCTTGCAGGTAACCGTCTAATATAGGTTAGAGACGAATAGCCTGTACCAAAATCATCTAAGGCAAAGCTTACGCCTAACTCTATACAGCTATTCATGGTTTTTGAGACATGATTGATGTCATCTAAGCCACTTGTTTCCAAGATCTCTAGCTCTAATAAACGTGGTTCAACATCAGGGTGCTCTGCTAGCAGCGCAGTTAGCCTAAGTGTAAAGTCAGGCTGCTGTAATTGTACTGCGGCAATATTTACGCTTAGACTTAAAGTTTGGTTTATCCCCATTTTTTGCCATTGATTTATCTGTGTCAGAGCTGAATCAATAACCCATTCACCCACTTCAATCATCATAGGATTTTTTTCAATCACAGGTAAAAAATCGATTGGGTTTAATAACCCTCGCTTGGGATGTTGCCACCGAATAAGTGCCTCAAAACCAACCACCATACCTGTCCGCATATTTACTTTAGGTTGATAAAGGAGTACAAATTGATTGTTATCTAATGCGCAACGAATTGCCTCTAGGTTTTCTCGTTGTTCTTTAACTGCGTCATCTTGGGCTGTATCAAATAAATGATAACGATTCTTACCTGATTCTTTAGCAATATACATAGCTTGGTCTGCATGACGCATAAGCTGATCGGCACTCACGTTATCCTGCGGGTACAGAGTAACGCCTATACTTGAAGATACATTTAAAACCACATTGTCGATTGTAACAGGCTCTGATGCGGCCAATAAAAATCGTTCTAATACAGGCTCACAATCTTCAACGGTCGTTAAATCAGTTAATACCGCAACAAATTCATCTCCACCAATACGTGCTAGGCTATCTCCTTCACGTAATGCCTCTTTCATACGTATAGAGAGTGCAATTAACAACTCATCACCCACATCGTGGCCATGGGTATCGTTGACAACTTTAAAGCCATCTAAATCGAGAAATACAACAGCGAGCGTCTTATCCTGACGGATGCTCTGTGACATCGCTTGAGATAATCGGTCTGCTAATAACACTCTATTTGGCAAGTTCGTTAGCAAGTCATAACGAGCAATGTGCTCTAATTTATCTTGATATGCTTTCATCGGCGTAATATCGCTAGCTAGGGCGACATAATGGGTAATGGCATCGTGTTCATCATAAACAGCACTGATGGTTTTCATTTCTGCATAGACTTCACCATTTTTACGTCTGTTCCATACTTCGCCAGACCAGAACCCTTCTTTTAATAAGGTTTCCCACATTTCTGCGTAAAAATCAGGAGATTGTCTACCAGACTTGAGGAAGCGAGGGTTCTTTCCTATTGCCTCTTCACGGCTATAACCTGTTACGTGAGTAAACGTATTATTAATATCAAGTATAATACCTGCAGCATTGGTAATTGCTATAGATTCTCTAGCATGCGTAAAAACACTAGCAGCCAACTGAATTTTTTCTTGGGCATGATACCAGTCGGTTATATCTTCATAGATACCAACGATACCGATAACACTATTATCTTTATCATAAATAGGCGTTTTTGAGGTACGTAGTCGGATAGAGTCACCTGTAGGCGTTAATTGATTTTCTTCATAGTTCAATTTTCCCTTACCTGTATCCATTACCCGTTGGTCATCTAATTGATATAAAGGCGCTAGCTGACTCCAAGATAGATCATCATCATATTTACTGACTATTTCAGCAGGGCTTTTCACTCCGGCATCATTTGAAAATTGCGTATTACATCCCATGTAACGTAATTGACTATCTTTCCAAAAGACTCTCATAGGGATCGCTTCAATTATTGTACTTAATAAGTTTCTCGACTCAGACAATTCTTCATAGGGTTTTACAATGCTCGTGATGAAAATACTTTTGTAGATATAACCATAAGCAATAACTTTATAAAGATGCCCTAGAAAATTAAATATATCTGTCATATCAGAATAAAGTGTGAAAAACAGCTCACTCATTGCCATTAAACAAACTGCAATAAATATATTAACCACATCAAAATGTTGGGCAGCGCGCATTAAGTATAAAAGGCGAATACCAACCGCTAGATAAAGTCCCGCAATACAGTATTCACTAATAATTTTAAATGGCGTTAGACCTTGCCCTTGAATATACGTACTAGGAATTAAGGATGGATAAAATAAACCTATGGTCGTGAGGATCCCCACTATGACAAAAACACAAATTAATACTGTCCTATGCATTAATCTTGTAGCAATGGTCTCCCATGAAAGTAACGAAACAAGTAATAGGCTTAATGCGGAGAAGTAACGAGCCATTAACCAAAAATTAATAGTTTTTTCTGAACTGCTTGGTGTAATTACCCCCGGCATCCCCGGAAAGGAGAATACATGTAATAAATCAAGTATCGCCACGCCAAGGAAAGAGTATGCGATGATTATATAATTACGACTATTTTTTTGTTCCGATATACGGGTCCAAGCAACTCCGAAAATCATTGCTGATACGATCACCGATAAGAGTTCAAAAAAAGTATGAAGAGACAGGTAACTAGTAATACCCTTTAATGGAAAAACCGTTGGTGACAACAGACTCAAAAAAAGAACCATTACAAAGACCAATACAGTCCATATAGCGGGCTTTATTTGTACTTGGTAATTTGAATGTATCTTCATCATTCAGAGAGTATAGTCGATGGTTCAAATAGTTACGAAAATGGAGGGGAATATTACTTGAATTCAAGAAACATTAAACATTCCCTATTTAGGTAAACAAAAAACATTTACAACCTCATTAATTAATTAGACTAAAACCTATAACTTAAGTACTCTAGCTACTCACGAAAGCATTCCGTATACCCGTTACCATTCAAAGTGCTCGATTTCAGTGGGAATTAAAATGGCTTTAGGCAAGGAGAATAATTCACACATAGTTACTCTATGTTTTGATTATTGACCGCAGCCTAAAGTCATTTTAAACCCATCGAAGAAGCGTTTGAGCAATATCACTTCTTCGTTACTGCGATTCAGAAGGAAATAACTCTTCTTTCATCACAGCGCCTTGAATTGAAATCGTTCAAGCGCTCTGAAACATGCATCTTGAATGGTAACGGGTATATATTGTAGTTACCCTCGCGATTACAAAGACATTACAATTAATTTTAGGACTCGATAAATGAATACATTACAAGTTGGCGATAGTGCCCCGCTTTTTGAACTACTTGACCAAGAAGACAATACAGTAAAACTAGCTGACCAGATTGGGTCAAATGGAAAACAAGTATTAGTTTATTTTTATCCTAAAGCAATGACTCCGGGCTGTACTGTTCAGGCTCAAGGGCTACGTGACATTAAAGCTGAGCTTTCTGCATTAAATACCGTAGTTTTTGGTATTAGCCCTGATGAAGTGAAACGATTAACTAAATTCTGCGAACGAGACGTACTAAACTTCTCGTTACTTTCTGACGTAGATCACCAAGTTGCTGAGCAATTTGGGGTTTGGGGTTTAAAGAAATTTATGGGCCGAGAATATGATGGTATTCATCGTTTAAGTTTTTTAATTGGTCTTGATGGTAAAATAAGCCATGTTTTTAATAAATTTAAAACGAAAGAGCACCATGAAGTTGTTTTAGCAGTCTTAAATGAACTAAAGTAAACTTGAATTCAGTACTATAAAATTCATTAAAGTAAAAATAAAAAGCCTAAGGAAAGTAATTTCCTTAGGCTTTTTGATATTATCATTTCCAATATTGTATTTACCTAATCTGATTAATTTTACAGGTTAACTTAAATACTGTAGAGGGTTATTTAGTGCGATTAGTTAAATATGCGGCATAGTCTGGAATTTCAATGGCACTTTCTTTTTTCATTAATTCAGAGTCCATTAAAAAATTAGCGGTAGACTTATTAGTTGCAATCGGAATATTCCATACAGCGGCTAACCTGAGTAATGCTTTTACATCAGGATCATGTGGAACTGCATCAAGCGGATCCCAGAAAAATATCATCACATCAATTTCGCCCTCAGCAATTAAGGCACCGAGCTGCTGGTCTCCTCCCATAGGTCCTGAAAATAAACATTTCACAGGTAAACCAATGGCTGAACTTAATAAAGTACCTGTAGTACCGGTAGCGAATAAGTGATGAAACTTTAAGTCATCACTCCGTTTTTGTGCCCAATCAATTAGGTCCGCTTTTTTATTATCATGTGCAACAAGTGCCATACGTTTATTTGCCGGCATCATTCTTTCGGTATACGTTATTTCCATCTTAAGTACCTTGATTGAGTAATGGTTTAGTCCGTGACTTTTCACCTAACTTACTACTATTAATAAAATTATACTATTTGACTGTTACTATTATTTTCTAGATTCGGCTCTGGAACTGTTGGCCATGCATTAATAACTGCTTTAACTAAAGTGGCTAAAGGTATTGCGAAAAACACTCCCCAAAAACCCCATAACCCACCAAAAAATATCACAGCAATAATAATGGTTACAGGATGTAAATTAACGGCTTCAGAGAACAATAAAGGAACTATTACATTGCCATCAATTGCTTGAATTATTCCATAAGCGAGCATCACATAACCAAACTCACTACTGAAACCAAATTGAAATAGTGCCACTAACATAACGGGAAAAGTAACAACCGTAGCACCTACATAAGGAACAAGTACTGACAAGCCCACCAAAACACCAAGCAATAATGCATACTGCAAATCAAGAAACATAAAAGCAATTGTTGTCGCTGTACCAACAATGATGATTTCAATCACTTTACCGCGAATGTAGTTCAAAATTTGTTGATTCATTTCTTTACTTACTTGAATTGCCATTCTACGTTCTTTAGGTAAAAAAAGTGTAATACTTTGCATTAATTCTGTTTTGTCTTTTAAGAAAAAAAACACCATTAATGGCACAAGAATTAAATAAATAAGTAAAGCAACAATATCTGAAATGGCGTTCAATGATCCCTTAAGCGCTATCTGTCCCCATTCGAGTAAGTTGTCCTTAACCATAACAATAATGCTCTCTATTTGGTCAACATGTACTAGATCAGGATATTTTTCTGGCAAGGTCATCAAATAACCTTGGCTCTGTGTGATCATATGAGGGATTTCTTGCAAGAGACTACTACTTTGTTTCCAAATCAGTGGCATTAATCCTAATGCCGCCAATAATGAAAACCCGACAGCAGTACTAACGACTACGACTGTTGCAGAGGTTCGTGACATTGAACTATGTGTGAGTTTGTTTACCGGTAGGTCTAACAAAAAAGATAAGGCTATAGCAACAAATACTGGCATAAGTAAATTACTAAATAAGGCAATAAACAGCGCAATACAGACTAAAATAACAACAAGTGTTACCGCGTGGGGATCTGAAAATTTTCGAGTGTACCACTCACTAAATAACTTATACATAATGACCTTTTTGTATTTGTATTAATAAAAACTTCATAACTTGATACTAACCTCTACCAAACCGTTATCAATAGATTGCAGTTTATAGTTGTACCCTTGTTTACTTAGTAGTTTCGGTATATCTGTAAGTGAACCAGTGTCATGTAAAATAATTATACACTCATCACCAATGTTCATTTTCTTTAGTATTAAGCGTAAGTTAACTAAAGGTACAGGACATTTTTCGCCGCTACCATCATATTTATAAATCATATAATATTTAAAACATCTAAAACATCGCTTTAGTTTAATTCACTAATTTGCGACAATTAAGCCATTGTACTAACTATTGTTATCATAACGCACCTCTATAACTGTTACCATTCAAAGCTTATGAAACATATGTCTTGAATACTATCGATTATGAAAACTAAGTTTTATTAAAATTAACTTGTTGTCAGGAATAAAAATTAATGAGTTCATTAAGCCCTAGAGCTAATTTAAAAGAAATTAATGCCTATAAAAAGAAAATAAATTGGGGAGACGTTCCTACAATTTACCAAATGTTTTCTTCATCCTTAGGTGATTTAGATGGAATACTTACCCATGGTTTTGATAGTGCGTATAAACAAATTTTAAATCCAAGCTCATGGAACTTAGCTTTATTAGGCGCGATTAGAAAAGCTGATGGTAATTTTGAAGTAAAAAACAAACCACAAATCAGCTTGCGCCATGAATTTAATGACATGGGGTATGAGTTACATTGTTACCCTGTGATTGATGGTGAAATGGTTAGCCAAAGTAAGATAGATAAAGGAATTTGCCCTTTTAGTCATTGGGTGCCTGAAAAAATGCAAATGCTCTTTCGTATTAATAGCTTTATTGCTTATTCTATTTATTGCTTTCAAAATGGTGATGAAGCAGATATAGCCTTGTTAAAATACTCACATTACAAAGTTGAAGAATTAATCGAGACATTAAGCGAATCTTTTCAGATTATTGCGGTCAAAGGTTACAATGTAGCAGAATTTTATCAAGAAATAGCCAAAAGAAATGGTGATATTCTTAGTGATGAAATCTAAGTGGTTTTATTCACGTTCGATTATTAAAACCATGCCCCTAGGAAGTAATATTGTTTAATCTAAAACCCCTTTTTATCGGCTTATTGTTAACCGTAGCTATTTCTGTTGCAACCAGCTTAAATGTTAACGCTGTTGAAAGTAATAAAAATAGACTTCCTGATATTGGTATTTCAGGTTATAGCGTTTTATCAATAGATAAAGAATTACAAATTGGCAAAGCCATGATGCGTCAATTACGTGGTTCTCAGCCTTTGATACACGATCCTGTATTGACTGAGTATATTAACCACTTAGGTAATACCTTAGTAAGGAATGCTCAAGGTGTAAATTATTCGTTTGAATTTTTCCTTATAAATAACAAAGAATTAAATGCTTTTGCATTTTTTGGAGGGCATGTAGGTATTCATAGCGGTTTAGTCACAACCGCAAGTACTGAAAGTGAATTAGCGGCAGTACTTGCACATGAAATATCTCATGTTACTCAGCGCCATTTGGCCCGTCGACTCGAATCACAAAGCCAAACACAAGGGATAACCATGGCAGCTATGCTATCAAGTGTACTGATTAGCTTAGTGAACCCTACAGTGGGTATGGCCGCACTTAGTGCTACTATGGCTATGAGCCAACAAGCAAGTATTAATTATACTCGAGGCAATGAGAAAGAAGCCGATAACGTCGGTATCGCTTTGTTAGCTAATAGTGATTTTGATCCTCAAGGAGCGGCAAGCTTTTTTAGTAAATTATCAGAAAAATATCGCTATGCTAGCAAACCACCTGCAATGTTACTAACTCATCCCTTACCTGAGTCTCGTATATCTGATGCACGTCAACGCGCATTAAACTATCCATCACGACAGCTACCGCCAAGCTTATACTTTGAACTGACAAAATCAAGAATACAGGCAAGGTATGAAGGTGACACAAAGTCCAATATCATTGACTTCAAAAGACAATTAGACAAAAAACGCTATGCCCTCAAAGAAGCCGCAATGTATGGTTTAGCTTTATCATATTTTGAAAACAAACAAACAGTTCAAGCCTTAGCTCTTTTAGAAGAATTATTAAAAAATGATAAAAATAATTTGTTTTATGTTGATGCCCTAACGGATGTTTATATCGCTAATAACCAAGCAACTGATGCGTTAAATATGCTTAAAGAATTAAACTTGTTTATGCCTAATAATCAGGTTGTGAGTTTAAATTATGCTAATGCCTTAATTTCTGTAAAAAAATATGATGATGCGGCAGAAATTTTACAAGACTTTTTATCTGTCAATCCAGGTAACTTTATTGCCTATGATTTATTAACAAACTTGTCTCGTGATCAAAAGAAAACGGGGTTGATGCATATGTATAAGGCTGAAGTATATGCTTTGTTAGGTGGATATTCCAAGGCTGTGGATGAATTACAAACAAGTTATTCTTTTCTTGAAGAGCAGCCATTAATGCAAAAAAGAGTAAAAGCTCGCATATTACAATTGCAAGAAGAAGAGAAACGTTTAAAACGATTATAGTAAGTTGGGACACATAGAAAAATTTCAACATGGTGATGTTAGAGTGAAATACAGCTTGATTACCGCTTAGTAATTATTTAGTTATAATGGCTTAATAAATCCATTATCAAAGGGAAATACATGTTTACAATATACCACAACTCAAGATGTTCAAAAAGTCGTCAAACATTGGCTTTACTTGAAGAAAAAGCTAAAGAATCACAACAAGAAGTTACTATCGTTGAATACTTAAAAACACCATTAAATAGTGATGATATTCGCCAATTATTATCACAACTTGATTGTTCTGCAATAGAAATGATGCGCACTAAAGAATTAGAATTTAAAGAGCAAAATTTAAAAAGTGCGAGCGAAGAAAAGTTAATTAATGCCATGGCTAACACGCCAAAATTAGTTGAACGCCCTATAGTCACAAATGGCAGTAAAGCGATCATAGGTCGCCCACCTGAAAATGTTTTAGCCTTATTTTAGTGCTAACTAACTCCCTTTTTTTAAAAGTAAAATTAAACAATGAATAAACAAAGATTATTAACGAATAACTACAAAAAAATAGCCCTAATAGGATATTTTTCTTTACTCTTTTTTATGCCATTATGGCTAATAGTTCTCAGCCCCAGTGAAAGTCTAAGCATACCTACTGCACTAATAATGTTTACTCTGCCATTATTATTTCCACTTAAAGGTATGTTACAAGGAAACCCTTTCACCTATGCTTGGTCAAATTTTATTGTTTTAATCTACTTTATACACAGTTTAACAACACTTTGGGTATTACCGGCAGATAGATTGTGGGCAACGTTAGAGTTGATTTTCGCTAGCGCTATGTTTTTTGGCGCTACTTATTACGCTAAATTTCGTGGTCAAGAACTTGGTCTGAGTTTACGAAAAAAGAAAGATAATCCTGAAGGTGATGCAACAAAAAATGTTTGAAAATTAACACTCAAGCGTATTGTTATAATATAGTTAGTCACTGTTTATAAAATTAAGGTAGAGGGTAACAATGAAATTAATAGTTCATGCTAAAAATTACTTGTTGCTTATTGCGCTTGTAACATTACTTATGTCTTGCAAAAGTAATCGTTTCTTTAAAAAAAACGACTCACTTCATGGCATTGTGCAGCTTGATGAAAATCAAAACATTAATCAAAGTGTCGATCTACTTCTTTATTACCCTGATGACATAGTCAGTAATATTAGTTGGCAGCAATTATCGGGGGAATCAATATCTCTTTTAGCTAACACCAGTAAAGTTGTCTCTTTTACGCCTACTCAAGCCGGTGAATATAACTTTAGCGTAAGCTTTACCCTTAATGAAAACGAAGCTAAAACGTTAGAAAAAACCATTACCGTCAATGAAGATGAGCACAAAGTGACAGCTCGTTTATCACATGCTGTTTTAGCAGAGAATAAAGTATCCTATCGTAGTCAAGTATTAGATAACGTTGATACTAATACCCTTAATTGGGAACAAATTTCTGGCCCCACGGTTACACTAACATCAACAGATAGTAACGGTGAGTTAGCGATATTCTTTGATGCTCCTAGGGTTGAGTCTGACACTATTATAACATTTAAGGTGTCTGCCTCAGATGTAGATAATAATATAACCTACAGCGATCACGTTGCCGTTTTAGTAGAGCCAGTACCTGAGATTAATGAAAACGCCTATTTTTCTGACAGGAAATCGATAGTTTTCCCTTATAACAGTGCCAGTCCATATGCTGAAATTTTAGTCGCTTGTGTTTATTCAAATTCACTCAGTAGCTCCTGCACTCTAGAAAAAACGCCTTTACTCGCCGAAGAAGTACAAGACTCATCACTACCTCCTTCCATAGAAAGCATTATGAATCGAGTTGTTGTTTCTCATCAGTGGATGGGTGATCGACTAAGAGACTTCTTAATCAACAATGATAGTAATAATGATATAAAAAATTTATTAAGAGCGACTACAGCAATAGTGATTGCTTATGATGTTCGTCCTTCATTTTATTGGGCCGCAACAGGTGCAATATATTTGGATGCGGAAAACCTTTGGTTGACCCCAGAAGAGCGAGATACAATAAATGAAGCTCCCGATTTTAGAGCTGATTTTGGTAACGATTTACAGTTTTTAATGCCATGGCGTTATGTAAAAAACAACAATTACGCTAGTCAAAGTTATAGTAAATTAACGAGAGTCACACGAACAGCTGATGATGTTTTATATCGTTTAAGTTCTTTGTTATATCATGAACTAGCTCATGCTAACGATTTTTTCCCCAGTAATGAGTGGTATGTACATAGTAGTAATCAACGTGTTTTAGATGCGGCTTTAAGTAGCGATTTTGAATCTGACTCTCTTGCTATTAGTTTCCCTTTAGCAAGCCAAGAAATGCGTAATTTAGGGCAAGTGAGCTTCGCTGGCGAAACAGCAAATCAAACACAAATAAATTATTTACCCACAGATATTGAAGGTTTTTTTAGCCCTGATAGTGCATCAGACTATTATGCTTATTCAAGTTTACGTGAAGATTACGCCATGTTATTTGAAGAGCTAATGATGCACAGTCGCTTTGCTGTAATGAGGGATGTTGCGATTACTAACCAACCTAGTGGTGATAGTATTTCAGCTACAGATTACATAGTTACTTGGGGGCAACGTGGTCGTATAGGTGACGATAAACTTCGAGACCGAGTTATTTTTAGTGCAAGTAGAGTACTGCCTGAATTTGACAGTGAAGATGAAATATCGCGAATACCGGCGCCAATACAAATGATTGCAGGCAATAACTGGATTGAGAATTTAACAATTAGCTCAATTACCTCAATTACCTCAAGCAATAAAAATATAAAAAGGTCACTGGTGTTAGATTTTAATGGGCTGTCAACTGAAGGTAGATCTACAGGGGTTAGTGCCGAAGAAAATGCTCCAGGCTCCGTACGATTAGTTATACCTTCAACTGAACCTATAAATAGCGGCACTCGTTATTACCAAAAGCAGTTGCCCAATCACTAATGTAAAGTAAACACTTCCTTGATAAATGGAATTGTAATTTTTCGTTGTTCTTGAATAGAGGCTTTATCTAATACATCAAGGGACGTTATTAAACTACCCATATCTCGACTTAAGCGATTAAGTAAAAACTTAACCACTTCGTCTGACAGTGTTAAACCCCGCTGTGTCGCTCGATGCTGAAGGGCTGTTATTTTCTCAAGATCATCAAGAGGTTTAACTTGTTCAGTTAGCCCCCAAGAGAGCCTTGATACAAGGTCTGGCAAACTAATACCAAGTTGTTGGGCACTTTCATTACCTGAAATTAAAAAGTAATTATTTTGTTCGAGTACACGATTATATAAATCAAATATTGCTTGTTCCCATTTATGATCACCTGCAATTAAGTGGATATCATCTAAGCAAATTAAATCAATTTGTTCTAAGCCATCTAAAACTTCTACGGGTAGCTCTTTTAACTCTGCGCATGATAAACAAACAGAAGACTTGCCTACTTGTGCAGCGAAAGTGCTACTTGCATGTAATAAGTGTGACTTACCAGCACTGCTTAAACCAAATAAGTAAAATCCATGAGGCGTTTCTTTTTTCTGCTCAATATAAGATTTTAGCTGGCTAACAATACTTAAGTTGCCCTCGCTCTTATAACTATCAAATGTTTCGTCATCTGGTAATTGAACCATCAAGGTAAGTTGACCGACTTGCTTCATCCTTCCTCCCAATAAAAAACTGGAATATTCGGGGTAATTGTTAAAGGGACAATATCTTCAACTAACAATATTGGCTCCTCTTCTGTCCCTGCCACTGAATTAAAGTCAGTCTCTGTAATGTTGATAGTATTTTCATCTGTAATATTTTGATTACTTTGGTCTGTATTATCCTCAACGTTATTAATAATAGTGCCATTAAAAGTAATACGACTTACCTTCTTACCATTAATAATAAAATCATTGATATTAGGTTCAGCATTACCTAAAACGATAACGTTCATTTCTTGATAGTTATCGGGGTTCAGTTCATCTAATGTGTCATCAAACACTTCATCTAATACGTCACCTTTTGGCTCCAATGCAACACTGTCGAAACTACTTCCTAAGTTAGGCTCTAAACCGCTTTTTAAGCTATTTTCTAGTAGAGGTTCAATTTGTAGAGTTAACTTATTATTAAGTTTTAAAGACGCAAGGAATGATTTTTTCGAACCTATTAAATCAAGTTTAAAACGACGGACATCACCTTGTGCGCTAATTAGTGTGACCTCTTTAACTGCCGACAAATCAGTCAAAAAATCAAAGGCTTGAGTGTCACTTTTTAATGAAGTAATATTATTTACTTCGATAACGAAGTCATGTTCATCGGTAGTAGATAATGCGTAAGATTGATATATTAACTCTGTTATGTCAGATAAACCTTGAGTGATTAAACCTTCTTTATCAACACCTTCGTATTGTTGAGTATACAGGGCACCTTGAGTATATACCTTCCAGTCTAGATTTTTTGGGGTATCAAGGTCTTTAGGAGTATCAATTCTTTGTTGATCACATAACAGGCCACAAGAAAAATCGTCAACTGTTATTGGAATACTTTGGCTGTTATCGTTGTCTTTATTCTCAGCATTAATTACCAAACTAGAATCTGAAACTCTCATTACAATGACTGTATCTGCAAAATAACGTGACGAAGCTTGTTCTATTTTTTCAGGAAAATATCCCCAAAAATCACTCATTACAACTTGCTCGCTATCTGTTAAATCCATTAAAGGCATAACAATAGGTAAACCACGTTGTGTAGAGAAAGTATTAATACTTTCTGGGATAGTTGTGTCCGCATCATGAGCAACAATCGTGCGAGTATTTTCTTGTTCATCAATCAGCCACAATAAAACTTGGGGACGTAAACTTCCCCACAAAGGTAAGTCAGCTTGTTTAAAAACCGCATTCACTTTATTTTCATTAAAATTGACAACAATACTTAGCTCATCATCTTCACGTTGATATCGATACTGATTAACAAAGCTACTCGATTTCTTTTGGGCTTGTAATAAAACCTTGTGTTTCAACACATTTGTTTTACCACCAATTTTTAAAAATACACCTTGTAAGGCTTTCGTTATTGCCAACTCTCGTTGCGCAAGTGTTTGAGAGTCTACAACAATTGTTACTTGATATAAGTCATTTACTTCAAGGGCAATAGATTTAATGCTAACTAGTGAGAATATCAGTAAAATTGAAAAAAGTGGGTATCTAAACATATCGAAAAAAACTTAACTAAAACAGAGAAGAGTAACTTAAAAAAGTACTGTAATTATATAGTTATTATCTTATCACAGTGCTAGCAATTAACATCTGCAAATATCAATAATTTCTTTTAAAATACATTGATAATAGAAAACAAAGTAAAGATACCATTTAGCGTCTTGAGTATGAGCCTTTCCACTGTTAGAATACGCTCCATAAAATACTGTCGGTAATTTCAGAGGTTTCCCCGTGAGCGAACAAAAACAGTCGTTAAGCTATAAAGATGCAGGTGTTGATATTGATGCAGGTAATGCACTAGTCGAAAACATCAAAGGTGCGGTTAAGCGCACAACACGCCCTGAAGTTATGGGTGGCCTAGGTGGTTTTGGCTCGGTATGTCAATTACCTACCGGTTATAAAGAACCTGTATTGGTTGCTGGTACCGACGGTGTAGGTACTAAACTTCGTTTAGCTATTGATTTAGGTAAGCATGATACTGTTGGTATCGATTTAGTGGCTATGTGTGTTAATGACCTTATAGTGCAAGGTGCTGAACCATTATTCTTCCTTGATTATTATGCAACAGCTAAACTTGATGTTGCTGTTGCATCATCAGTTGTTGAGGGTATTGCCGAAGGTTGTATACAATCTGGTTGTGCTCTTGTTGGTGGTGAAACGGCTGAAATGCCAGGTATGTACCACAAAGGCGATTACGATATTGCTGGTTTTTGTGTGGGCGTAGCTGAAAAGTCTCGTTTAATTGACGGTACTAACGTTGCTGCTGGCGATCAATTGATTGCACTTGGCGCTTCTGGTCCTCATTCAAATGGTTTTTCATTAATTCGTAAAGTATTAGAAGTGAACAGCACTGATACTAATGAATTACTTGAAGGCAAAAAAATTGCTGACCATTTACTTGAACCGACTAAAATTTACGTAAAGTCTGTACTTGAATTACTTAAAAATGTAGATGTTCATGCTCTTTCTCATATCACTGGTGGTGGTTTCTGGGAAAATATCCCACGTGTACTTCCTGAAACAGCACAAGCTGTAATCAAAGGTGATAGCTGGGCATGGCCAAGCATATTTAACTGGTTACAAGAAAAAGGTAACATTACGACACATGAAATGTACCGCACATTTAACTGTGGTGTAGGTATGGTTATCGTTGTTCCTGCTGATAAAGTTGCACAAAGTATTGAAGTGCTAACAGCTCATGGCGAAAATGCTTGGCACATTGGCGAAATCGCTGATAAAGCTGATGGCGAAGAGCAAGTTGTTTTTTCATAAACAACTCCACCTCTAAGCAAATGTAAAAGTATTATAAAAGGGCTATTTACTAGCCCTTTTTATTTATCTGAATTTTATAAAGTGTGTTATCACTCTTCATAAAGAAATTAGGAATAAACATGTCTACTAGAATAGTAGTTTTAATCTCTGGTGGTGGCACTAACTTACAAGCCATTATTGATGCCTGTACCGACAGTAATTTCCCCGCAGAAGTCGTTGGCGTTGTTTCAAATAAAGAAGATGTTTACGGTTTAACACGTGCTAAAGATGCTGATATAGCAGCGGTAGCACTTTCTCATAAATCATTTGATAGTCGTGAAGATTATGACCAAGCCCTGATTAAAGAAATTGATGCCTTTAATCCAGAACTTATTGTGTTAGCTGGTTTTATGCGAATTTTGACGCCAAGCTTTGTTCAACACTTTCAAGGGAAACTGTTAAACATACACCCTTCCCTTTTACCTAAATACACCGGTCTGAATACACATCAACGCGCTATTGATGCAGGTGATAAAGAGCATGGTGTTAGTGTTCATTTCGTTACTGAAGAGCTTGATGGTGGTCCCGTAATATTACAAGCTAAAGTACCTGTATTTGAAGGTGATACAATTGATGAGCTATCTGCACGGGTACACGAACAAGAACATCGAATATATCCATTAGTCGTTAAATGGTTTGCTGAAAATAGGCTTACCATGCAAGGCGGAAATGCAATATTAGATAACAACATATTATCGGCATCAGGCTATGCTAGTGAATAATAAGGTGTTAATAGCCTTGATTGATAATATATAAACTCAAAGTAAACCTTCGTTAATACTTACTCGTAAAGAATATAGTATTAGAGTAAACAATAATTACATTTTATAACTCCATAAGCTGTTAGAATAAATTAAGACTATTAGCTTTTGGATACTTTATTTACTATGCGAACTAAATTTTTATTACTCTGCTTAACCTTCTCTTTTTCAGTCGCACCTAGCCTTGCTGAAGAAAAAACTTTACCAACAGAGTCACTAAATCAAAAAATAGTATCTTCCCCTAAAGTAATCCCTGCTTATCGAGCCACGTATACATTACTTCATAAATCAGATCCTGTAGGAACAGCAATCAGAGAGCTAACTTATCTAGACGGTAACAAAGCAAGATATCATTACGAAACCGATATCAGTTGGCTAATATTTTCTGATAAACGTAGTGAAACAGCTATTGTATCAGTAGAAAACAATAAAGTGACGCCATTACGTTATGCTTATTTTCGTGAAGGTACAGGTCGTGATAAAAGTTACCAGTGGATGTATAATTTACCAGAAAAAACTGCAACCGATTTAAAAACAGATAAAGAAATAACACTCGACTTTCCTGACGGTCTATTAGATAAACTGAGTTACCATTTACAAAATCGTCTTGATTTTATTGCTAACCCAGAACAGAAACGTTTTATCTATCCCGTAATTAGTACCCGCGGTACTATCAAAAACTATGAATATCAATATGACGGAGAAGAAGAGCTTATTCTTCCTTTTGGTTTAGTTAAAGCGATACGTTTAAAGCGTGAGATCATTGAGAAAAAACGTATAACCTACGCTTGGTTTGCGCCAGAACTAAACTACTTGCTAGTAAAACTTTACCAAGTCAAAGCCGGCAGCGAGCAATTTGAAGCTCAATTAACTATGTTAGAATAGTCTCCCCTTCAAGTAAGATACTCATGGCATTATCCGTTTTTCGGAAGGATATTCTTAGTAATATACCCGTTCCACTTGAAGATGCTCGTTTCAGGAAGTTTGAGCGATTCATAATCAAGGCACATTTTTTATCAAGGGTTGTTCCCTTAAAAAGAAATATAACGCAGGGAATGATTTGTTCAGTCTTCCCCAAGGGCTGGTTTAGAAGGCTTTATGCTGCGTTATTGATTTTGAGAATACGCTACACGGATGTAGCTTACTAGATAATGCAGGAGCTTATTATCCTGAACAACCATTTTCTACAATCAATGCCTTGCCTTACCAAAAGGCGTTTCTAATTCCAGCTTAATCCTGCATCTTGAATGGTAACGGGTATAAGTAAAAAACACGTCAACATTCCTTATTTAACTCCTCATATAAATGTTATTTATATGAGCTATTTTTAGTGTCGGTACATTAATTCAAATTTATTCATACATAGTTATTATACCAATCGGATTAATTGGATTGGTATTACCTTCTATTACTAATCAAATCTTCGTAAATATTTAAATAAAATCGAACCTCGAACCCAACAGAAATACATCAACGGACTACTTCATACTCCTTCTTTATAAGAAACGATTATTAGTTTTATATTCATTTAATTGAATTACAGCCCACTGGTGTGAGTTAAATTTTTCATACCTGCGTTGATCTCAATCACACACAACTATTGCTCAATCGAGCGCCTTGTCCAGATGTGTTTTTACTTCGCACAACAGATAAAAAACTTATTACACTTTGTATTATTCAAATTAAGTGAACAATTATATGTGCAAAAAAATTACAAATAGTGCTTGAATACTCTACACAAAACGTATACTGTACATTTATACAGTATATCTATTTAGCATTATTCAACACGAGGTAGAACTATGTATTCAGTCAATACATCTAACAATATTATCGATACCAATACCTACGACAGTACTTACAGTAGTGCTCCAAGTAACATTCGTAATACGCCTCTAACTAATAAGTCGTGGTTAAAGCTAGCAAGTGTTGAAAACCACAAAGAGTTATCATCTAAATATGCTGATATATGCCACCAACATGAACAAGAAAAGAAATGGGTTCTTTTTATAAACCCTGAAGAATCATCATTAGAGCAACTAGCTAATGTTCACGGTGTAGATATTTCCAAGGTACTTTGTGTAAGTTTCAAAGGTAAAAATAAAATTAATAATCTACTTGATGAAAAGTCTGCTCACTTAGATATTGAACAAATACAAAGTGTGTTGAGTCGTGGAAATTGCTCTGCCGTTATTCTTTCAAACGCTTCATTTTCTACTGACGAAATAACGGCACTTGATAGCAGTGCACGATTAGGTGAAACTCAATGTGTATTACTTAGGAATAATAGGAAAACTCAAATCTTACTGAATAACCAACAAGTCCATTAAATAATTTCATAATCCAAACTTAATAAAGCCTTACTATTATCAGTAAGGCTTTATTAATTACCATCATCTAACGAGCTTAGCCAAAGCAACTAAAACCTATCTAACATCACTAACCCAAATTTAAAAGAGTAAACACCAACCACGTGTACAAAAAACAAACAGATAAATTAGGGGTTACCTCATAACTTCTGATATAATCTTGCGCCCGCTATTGCGGTACGATGATTTAAGAATAAGTTAACCCCAACGGGAATGGTGATATGACGTCAGTAAAACAACAAATAATTTCTAAAAAACAACCAGGATTATTTGATCATCCAAAATACTGGGCTGAGTGCTATGGCACAGCACCATTTTTACCTATGTCTAGAAAAGAAATGGACGTACTCGGTTGGGACAGTTGCGATATCATTATCGTTACAGGTGATGCCTATGTAGATCATCCAAGTTTTGGTATGGCCATTATCGGTCGTATGCTGGAATCACAAGGCTTTAGAGTGGGTATAATCTCACAACCCGCTTGGGACTCAAAAGATGCTTTCATGGAATTAGGTAAGCCTAATTTATTTTTTGGCGTTACCGCGGGTAACATGGACTCAATGATTAACCGTTACACTGCTGAGCGTAGAATGCGTCACGATGATGCTTATACCCCTAATGATGAAGGTGGTAAACGACCAGATCGCGCAGTAACAGCTTACACTCAACGTTGTAAGGAAGCATTTAAAGGCGTTCCTGTAATTATTGGCGGAATAGAAGCAAGTTTACGTCGAATTGCCCATTATGATTATTGGTCAGACAAAGTACGTCGTTCTGTTTTGTTTGATTCAAAAGCAGACTTATTAGTTTTTGGTAACGCTGAACGCCCGTTAGTTGAAATAGCGCATCGTATTGCTCGTGGAGAAGATGTTAAAACTATTACTGATGTTAGAGGCAGTGCTTTTTTAACTAATCAAGTACTCCCAGGTTGGCAAGGTATTGATTCTCGCGATATAGACAGACCGGGAAAAATTGATCCTATTCATAGTCCTTATGAAGAAATAACACCTGAGAGCTGTAGCGATAATGAAGCAAAAACAGCAGAAGATGCTATCGACAATGAAACAGCTAAAGATATAACTAAAACGGCTCAGCCTATTGTTATGGCTGATTACCGTAATAAAACATGGGACAAAAAAGCGAAGCCATGGGAAACAACGTACATTAACTTACCTACGTTTGATCAAGTGAAGGACAACAAAGTACTTTATGCCCATGCTTCACGTATTTTTCATCAAGAAGTAAACCCTACTTCTGCAAAGCCACTAGTTCAAAGCCATGGTACTCGACTAATTTGGTTAAATCCTCCTGCAAAGCCACTTTCCACTGAAGAAATGGATGGTGTTTTTGGTCTTGAATATAAACGTGTACCCCACCCTAGCTACGGTAAAGCAAAAATACCTGCTTACGATATGATCAAAACATCAATCAATATTATGCGAGGCTGTTTTGGTGGTTGTACTTTCTGTTCAATTACCGAGCATGAAGGACGTATTATTCAAAGTCGATCTCACGAATCTATAATTAATGAAATTGAAGATATTAAAGAAAAAGTTCCAGGTTTTACTGGGGTAATATCTGATCTTGGTGGTCCAACAGCCAACATGTATCAACTTAATTGTAAAAGCGAAAAGGCCGAAGCGACTTGTAGAAAACCTTCGTGTGTTTGGCCAACGATTTGTGGTCACTTAGATACCGATCATACCCCTACAATAGAATTATATCGAAAAGCGCGTAATGTAAAAGGTATTAAAAAAGTATTGATTGCTTCTGGTGTTCGTTATGACTTGGCAATTGAGCACCCAGAGTATGTTGAAGAATTAGCAACCCATCATGTTGGCGGCTATTTAAAAATTGCGCCTGAACATACTGAGCAAGGCCCGCTTGATAAAATGATGAAGCCGGGTATGGGTAGTTATGACAAATTCAAAGAAATGTTTGATCATTACTCTAAAATTGCAGGTAAAAAACAATACTTAATCCCATATTTTATCTCGGCTCATCCGGGTACCACAGACGAAGATATGGTGAATTTAGCATTATGGTTAAAACAAAATGATTTTAAGTTGGATCAAGTACAAAACTTTTATCCATCACCTTTAGCTAATGCAACAACGTTGTATCACACAGAGATAAATTCGCTTCGTAATGTTACTAGTAAAAATATTGCAAAAGATATCGGAAAAATCACTGTGCCTAAAGGTACAATTCAACGCCGTTTACATAAAGCGATATTACGCTACCATGATCCCTTGAACTGGCCACAAATTCGTCAAGCGTTGACTAAAATGGGGTTAACTAAACTTATTGGTTCTGCTCCTACTTGTCTTGTACCTAGAGAAACACGTGGGGAACAGCAGTTAAAAAATACCGGTAGACAAGGGAAGAACAACTCTCAAGGGTTTAAAACCAGTCCAGGCCAGAATAGAACTAATTCAGGGCAAGGTAATGGGAAAGGTAAAAAAACACCCACACATAAGAAAGGATTAACTCGCTTCTCTGACAATCAATTCAGTGATAGAAAAGGCGGAAAATAAGCATATAGCTTATTGTTAAATAAAATTATCTGTGAAGTAAATTAATATAGAAAAGCAGTCTATTGGTTAGCTAACCAGTAGGCTACTTTCTCGGCTAATAAAGCCGGATTAATTGGCTTAGCAATGTAATCGTTCATGCCTAAGGCTAGACATTTTTCCTGATCACCTTTCATCGTATTAGCAGTCATCGCAATTATACTCACCTTGCTCGACTGTTGATATAAGTCGTTTGTTCGAATAGCGATAGTAGCCTCATAACCATCCATCTCAGGCATTTGGCAGTCCATCAATACGAGTTTATAGGGTTCTGATAATTGTCGCTGTTGCAATAACTCTAAAGCATGTACGCCATTTTTGGCAACATCTGCTCTATGACCTATTTTACGTAATAATCCCAATGCAACTTGTTGATTAATTCTATTATCTTCGACTAATAATATTTTGACTGCTTCATTATTTACTGCTGTTTTATTTTCATTTTTAGGTACCATATTTGGAACTTCATTAGACTCTACTATTAGTTTTGTATAAATACTCTCTGGTGATTTAACCTTAGATGAAAAGGTATTCACTAATAATTGGTGCAGGGGCTTAGAAAAAATAGGTTTAGTTAATTTATGCACGTGTTCTTGCTTCATTAACGATGTTAATAGTTCACTTTTTTTAGTACTACCTTTATCCATAGGAGTAAGAAAAATTACCTTTGTTATTTTTAACTGTGGATTCTTACTCTTATTACGACTTAAAATAAGTGCATCGAAGATATCTTTAAGTAAAGTATCCTCTATCCTCTCATCAAGTAATATTACAGAAAAGTCATTATTTGCTATTTTTTCATATAATGATAATTTTACATTTTTTGTCGTATACACTTCAACGTTAAGATCCCATAACTGCATTTTTTTACTCAGTTCTTCACCACTATTTAGATTGTTGTCTATTACTAAAGCGGGTTTCTCTTGAAACTTTTTGTGCGGGTTTGTTACTTGATCAGCTTTATCTAAACTAAGATGGAAAATAAATTTACTTCCACTACCTTTCTGGCTTTCAACTTGAATGTCTCCCCCCATAAGTTGACATAATTGCTTAACAATAGTTAGCCCTAGTCCTGTTCCACCATATTCTCTGGTAGTAGAAGCGTCAACTTGAGTGAAAGCATTAAAAAGATCATTACATTTTTTTTCCGGGATACCTATTCCTGTGTCCGCAATGATTACAATTAATTTAAACTCCTTTAAACTCTTTGCTTTCATCTCAATTGAGATGTTAATTTCACCTTGCTCAGTAAACTTAATAGCATTGCTTAACAAGTTAGTCATTATTTGTTTTAACCGAGAAGGATCTCCAATGACAAATTCATCAACCACTGTAGAGCTATGTACAATGACTTCAATATCTTTCTCTTGTGCTTTAATTGCCATGGGTTGTACTGCATCAGCAATACAGTCCGGTAGGTTAAACACTATTTCCTCTATATCAAGTTTACCTGCTTCTATTTTAGAAAAATCTAATATGTCGTTTATTAAGTGCAATAAAGTTTCAGCACTCGAAGTAGCCAATTTTGAAAAGTGTAACTGTGTTTGACTTAGCTGGGTATCTGTTAATAGGGTCAGCATCCCCATAACCCCATTGATTGGTGTTCGTATTTCATGACTCATATTGGCAAGAAACTGGGATTTAGATTTATTAGCGTCTTCTGCTTTACGCTGTTGAATTTTATAATCATCTGCTAATTTTTGTAACGTTTTCTCTTTCTTAACCATATGGGTAACGTTATCAATAACTATTTGACAAAGTTTCGCTGGAGAATTTAGGGGAATTTTTTTAACGCTGATCTGCTGTTGAATTATATATTTTTCATCCCCTATAAAATTTTTTTGGTATAAGGGTAAAGGAGTAGGATTAAAGGTGTGTGACAGTCGTGCAGGTAAACCTAATGACAAAGCAGATTCGCAAGCATTGCTCAACCTTGAATCATTATATTGTGTGAAAATATTGCCTAAATACTTACCTGCTTCCTGCTTCCTGCTCTAACTGTAATCCAGAGTAATCACTTAACCATTGATTAAAAAATACGACATTTTGTGATTCATCAATGATAATAATGCCAACTGATAGTTGGTTTAAAGCAGAATATAAAATATCATTTGATAAGTTTATCATAACTAATTACCTTAAATGGTTGCCCTAGGCATCTACTTTATTAGCTATACCAAAGACAAACTTTCGTACTGACTCTTGAAATATCTCTAGTGAGGTAATATCCATAATAAATGAAATATACCCATCAATATCTTCATTTGGTAAAGAGAATTTAACTTTAATATAAAGTGACCAATCATTATCACTATTATAGGTAAATATTTTATTAATACTGCCTTGTATGAACTCTGGCATTTCGATTGATATAGATGATTGTAGAAAATTTATCACAGTCCCAAAACAGGCATTTAATATAACATTACCTATTTCAACCAAAGAGTCTTGCTCTAGCTCTGATAAATCCTCAATCGGTATTTTATTGCCAAGTAATAGACTCACTAGCTGCAGACCATTCTCTTTACTGAACATAAGTAACGCTTGTCCTTGAAAATCACCTGAAAATCGCTGGGTAACAGCACTAATTTCCATTGTAGGATCGAAGTCTAATTTTAGTTTTGCTTCTTTATTTGGCAATATTTCAATTTCAGGAATAGTTAACTCAACCGTTTGAGAAACCATTTGATTTAAAGAATTAGCCGCACGTCCAATACCTATATTGAATATTTCCGTTAAAGCATCAATTTCAAGGGGGCTTAAGTTGTCTGGCATTTAAGATTACTCGGTAGTTAAGAGTGCTACTAATTATTTAAAAAACCAGTAATAGCCTCTTCATTAATGGGTTTATTCAAAAATGTAACGCCAGCTGCTATGGCTTGCTCCCTGATTTCATTTTGAATGTTAGCTGTAAGTAGTGCGATTTTTGGGATTGTCATTCTAGTCGCTAATTCACTAATCAATTCAAGACCTGTCATACCCGGCATATTGTAATCAATAAAAGCAATATCAACTTCCATATCCGGATTAACACTATCAAGTGCTTGTTGACCGCTACCTGCCTCAATAATATTTACATCATCGACATGAGGTTCAATAATTGCTTTTATCATCATGCGTGAAACTAAGCTGTCATCTACTACTAATATTGTTTTACTCATTATGTCCTCTTATCTAACTCAACTGATAAAATCATGATTTTGCTAAAAGTTTATGCAGGGAGTTGCTATTTATCAAGCTAATCAAAAAAATAGTTTTAAAGTCATCTAAAATATACCATACACATCTATAAGCTATTTCTGTATAATCGCGCGCATTGATATATCGCCTAATGGGCATTGATAAGGACTCACTTATACTTACAGCTAATAATATTACCCAACAATTTGGCGCTAAGCCATTATTTGAAAACATCTCACAAAAATTTGGTGGCGGTAACCGCTACGGTTTAATTGGCGCAAATGGTTGTGGTAAATCTACCTTTATGAAGATTTTAGGTAATGATTTAGAGCAAACATCTGGCAATGTTAGCCTCGATACTGGCGAACGTTTGGGCAAATTACGCCAAGACCAATTCGCGTTTGAAGCTTCCAGCGTTATTGATACCGTGATTATGGGTCATACCGAACTTTGGGCGGTAAAAGAAGAACGTGATCGTATTTATGCTTTGCCAGAAATGAGCGAAGCTGATGGTATGAAAGTAGGCGATTTAGAGTCTGAATATGCTGAAATGGATGGTTACAGCGCAGAAAGTCGTGCTGGCGAACTGTTAATTGGTGTTGGTATCCCTGTTGAACAACACTACGGTTTAATGAGCGAAATAGCACCAGGTTTTAAGTTACGTATATTACTTGCACAAGCACTATTTTCAGACCCTGATATATTATTACTCGATGAGCCTACCAACAACTTAGACATTCATACTATTCAATGGTTAGAAGAAACGTTAAATGAACGTAACTCAACCATGATAATCATTTCGCATGATAGACATTTTTTAAACAGTGTTTGTACACATATGGCCGATTTAGATTACGGTGAGTTACGTGTTTTCCCTGGTAACTATGACGAATACATGTTGGCTGCTACGCAAGCAAGAGCGCGTTTATTGTCAGATAACGCTAAGAAAAAGGCTCAAATAGGTGAACTTCAAGCCTTTGTTGCTCGCTTCTCAGCTAATGCATCAAAAGCAAAACAAGCGACATCACGTGCTAAACGTATTGATAAAATTCAACTTGATGAAGTAAAACCATCAAGTCGAAGCAATCCATTTATTCGTTTTGACCAAGAGAAAAAGTTGTTTCGAAATGCGTTAGTTGTTGAAAAATTAAACAAAAGTTTCGGTGATAATAAAGTAATAAAAAACATTTCCGCGTTAATTGAAGTGGGTGAACGCATTGCTATTATCGGTGAAAATGGTATTGGTAAAACGTCCCTATTACGCACATTAATGGGTGAAGTTGCTTACGCGCAAGACTCTGGTGAGTTTACTTGGTCAGAAAATGTCAATATTGGCTACTATGCGCAAGATCATGAATACGAATTTGAAAATGACATGAACTTATTCGACTGGATGAGCCAATGGCGCCAACCAACTGATGACGAACAAGCAGTTCGTGGTTACTTAGGTCGTTTACTTTTCTCTGCTGATGATATCAAAAAATCGATTAAAGTATTATCTGGTGGTGAAAAAGGTCGTATGTTATTTGGCAAACTAATGATGCAAAACCCAAATATATTACTGCTTGATGAACCAACTAACCACATGGATATGGAATCAATTGAATCATTGAACATGGCGTTAGAGCAATACGAAGGCACGCTTTTATTCGTAAGTCATGACAGAGAGTTTGTTTCTACTATCGCCACGCGTATTATTGAATTAACCAAAGATGGCTATACTGATTTTGCCGGTACTTATGATGAGTACTTAGCCAGCCAAGCATAAATTTCAACATTTTAACGGCTATAAGCATTTCATGTTATAGCCGTATTTCTATCACTTAGACATTACCCACCTTTAAGGAATTACCTTGCTTAGTTATCGTCACGCTTTTCATGCCGGCAATTTTGCCGACGTTCTAAAACACAGTGTTTTATCACTTGTTCTAGATTATATGACACGTAAAGAAAAAGGTTTTTGCTATATAGATAGTCACTCCGGTGCTGGTATGTATCAATTAGCTGATGAATACGCACAAAAAACAGGTGAATTTAAAGACGGTATTGCTAAGATAATTAATGATGCTAATGCACCTGAAGCATTAGAGCCTTATTTATCACTTATCAATAGCCTTAACCTAACCAGTGGTCAAAATGCTGAGTTAGATGTTGAAGAAGATAGTGATGAAGAAAATGACGTAAGTGCTAACCTAGCTAAAGAGCTTGATGTTTATCCTGGCTCTCCGGGCATAGCTAAAGCTTTTGTTCGTCGTCAAGACAGTAGCCATTTATTTGAATTACACCCTACTGATTTTTCGCATCTAGAAGATTTTTGCCAACGCTGGCGTAAAGTGTTTGTTAAACAATCTGATGGCTATAAAGGTGTATTGGGACTATTACCACCGCCGAGTCGTCGTGGCGTGGTACTTATCGACCCTCCTTACGAGCTTAAAGAAGACTATCAAAAAGCGGTTAAGACTATTATTAAAGCGTATACAAAGTTTTCAACCGGTACTTATATTCTTTGGTACCCCGTTGTTAAACGAGAACTCATAGGTCAAATGAGTAATACCTTCAGTAAGAGTGAAGTTAAAAATGTACTTCAAGTAGAGTTTTGCTTAGAAGACGATACTGACGAATACGGTATGACGGGAACAGGATTATTTATCGTTAATCCCCCATGGCAGTTAACAGCGCAACTTGAAGAAATACTACCTTATATGAAAGCTAAATTAGGCAGTGATAGCAGCAGTTTCACACTTAACCAGTTAGTTGCTGAATAATTTAATCTCTGAATAAGTTAGCTAGTTATAAAACAATAAAGCCCTCTGAGTTATATAACTCAGGGGGCTTTATTTTAATATCAAAGGTTAGCTTAAGCTTATAATTAAAGACTAATAATTAAAGGCTTAGAATTAAAGTTTTAAAATTAAAAGCTTAGCTTTAACACAGAAAACCTCTATTTACCCTTGCCTACTCTTTGGACGATGAAACTCTGGTGAGTTCAATATAAAAACATCATTTACATAAAACTGCTCTGCACTACTTGCTTGCCACCAATCATTCCAAGACTCATCAATATATTGCCCATTGATTAACGCCTTATCTGGTAGCGAAGCAACTAAACTTCCCATTGACATCTGAGCACCGTAAGGCGAGCGTTTCTTAACCATTTGAGGAACTAACTTAGCGGGGTCGTCTAAGCCCATACTTCCCACCAACTCAAAAAAACTAGCAAGTGTATTATGATGAAAGTTTTTAACACGCTCACTTTTACTCTCAACATCAATAGCTTTCGCTCTTGCAGGATCTTGCGTTGCAACCCCTGTAGGACAAAGGTTAGTGTTACAATGTCTTGACTGAATACAACCAATAGCCATCATCATAGTTCTTGCTGCATTAACAATATCAGCACCCGCCGCTATTTTAGTTAACAGGTCAAAACTAGAAGCTGTTTTACCCGCTGCAATTATTTTTATTTTATCACGTAGTCCAACACCAACGAGTGCATTATTAACGATGCTAACACCTTCTAAACAAATTAAACCTAAACGATTTGTGAATTCAACAGGGGCAGCACCTGTGCCACCTTCAGCACCGTCTACTGTAATAAAATCTGGGGTTATTCCTGTTTCTAGCATAGCTTTACATATACTTAAAAATTCAGCCGGATTACCGATACATAATTTAAAGCCGATAGGTTTACCACCACTTAAATTGCGTAACTGTTCAACAAAAGCTAATAAGTCTTTTGGCGATGTACACTCAGGATTTACTGCTGGGGAAATACAATCTTTATCTTTTGATATATGTCTTATACGGGCTATTTCATCAGTGATTTTCGCTTTAGGGAGTACACCACCATGTCCTGGTTTTGCCCCCTGGCTTAACTTTATTTCTATCATTTTAATCTGTGGTAAGTTTGCTGTTTCTTCAAAGGTGACAGGGTTAAAACGCCCTTCTTCATCACGACAACCAAAAAGCCCAGTACCTAACTGCCAGACTATATCGCCACCATGTTTTAAGTGATAAGGGCTTGCAGCGCCTTCACCAGTATTATGATAACAACCTGCTTTTTTCGCACCTAAATTGAGGGCTTCAATGGCATTAGTGCTTAATGAACCAAAACTCATTGCTGAAATATTTAAATATGACGCTGAATAAGGTTGTTTACAGCTATCACCACCAATAACGACACGTTTAACACTGTCTTTAATATGTGCCGGTGATAATGAGTGCCATAAGCTTAAATAATTATCTTCAACAAGGTTACGCTGAGTCCCAAAAGCAATAGTATCACGCTCATTTTTAGCGCGCCTGTAAACTAACGTGCGTTGTTCTCTATTAAAAGGCATTTCTTCCGTATCATTCGCAATAAAATATTGTTGAATTTCAACACGGAAAGATTCCAGAAAATAACGTGCATACGCCAGAACAGGATAAAGGCGGTTTAAACTATGGCGGCTATAAAATACGTCATGTATCCCAATAATGCTATAGAGCAAAGTCGCACCTAACAAAACCAAACTAAGAGCACTTTGGCTGTGCATAAAGAAGTACCCCGCTAAAAAATTGCCTACGATGACAATTAACCAGAGAATTTTTTGCATGATGGTCATTAAAATTCCTATAGATTTATTATATTATTCAGATAGATGTATTGAAAGGTGATAAGTACATAACTTATCATTTTATGGGTTTACTGCATAGGGAGTTAACGATAGATTCACCTCTCCATTAATCAATAGTTTAAAGTTTATACGAAATTATTATTGCTCTCGGTTCCCTAGTGATACTTACAGTGTAAGACACGAAAAAATTATATATAGCATTAATAATATGTTATATAAGTATATTAAAAATAGGAACATTAATGATAACTAATTAAGACTTAGCCTATAAAGTTTCAATAGGTGTATAAAGCTAA
>Ga0308012_10000259_pt1 | contig 33956 bp, 23 predicted proteins | sample Neamet179_FD_203133 | JGI IMG/M metagenome (GOLD analysis project Ga0308012, IMG submission 203133) | Marine microbial communities from water near the shore, Antarctic Ocean - #179 | ecosystem: Environmental > Aquatic > Marine > Unclassified | place: Southern Ocean | collected 2014-07-25 | reverse complement strand
TACATGGCAAAGTTGGCGTTATAATGAAAGTAACACAAATTACAGATTAGATTTAAAACAAAGAGTAACTGGAGGAATTGTTCAATATTCTTTTAATATGGTCAACAATGGTGTTGGCTTTGATGATGTTTTAGTATTAGACAGAGGAAAAGTAGGAATCGGAACAACTTTTCCTGACGCTAATTTAGAAGTAAGAGGCACAACAGTAACCAGCACTGTATCTGATGGTGTTAATTCAGTGCTTATAGGTTTAGCAGGTTCAAATAGAACTACTGTTCAGTTTGATACCGCGGATACCACTCATACAAATAGACAATGGGGATTAACAAATATCGCAGGAGACTTTTATGTAGGTAGACATGGATTAAATGTAATGACCATGAAAAACAACGGCAACGTTGGTATTAATATATCCACCCCAGGTGAAAAACTATCTGTTCGTGGTAATATTGAACTTTTTGGTGAAGGTGTAGGTGATTGTGGTATAAGATACATAAAATACAACTGTCCTGACGACGCGTCATATAATGTTCTAGGAATAGAAACAACTGGTCTTACTGTTTATGGCCGTACTCTTTTACCAAGTAATGGCTCAATAATATTTCAAAACCAAAACAATAACAATCAATTTTATATAAGAAATGCTGGTGGTAACAGCGCTTCATTCCAAATAGGATATGGAGCCGTTGGAAGTAATACTAGTTTTTTCATAAATGGAGCCGGTAATATTGGTATGGGAAATACTGTTACTACTAATAGTGTTAAACTAGAAATTACTGGAAGACTATTAGTTAAAAGTAGTAGCGGTGTTTCAGATTTGTATTTAGGAAATTATGCAGCTAATAAATATGTAAGATTTCATACGAACAACTCGGACACTTACTTTGATATGGGTTGTGGTCTTGTATATTGGAGAAATCCAAATTCAATTAAAATGACGTTTGATGTAGGTCAAGGTAATATGACTATTGACGGTACATTAACTCAAAACTCTGACATAAGAGTAAAAGAGAATATAGTAGAGATAGATGATTGTATTGGCAAAGTTCAAGCAATGAGAGGTGTTTATTATAATAGAAATGATGTTGATAAAGAAATTACTAAAGTTGGTGTTATAGCTCAAGAAGTTGAAGCGGTTTTACCAGAACTTATATTAGAACACCCTAAAGACGGACTTAAGTCTGTAGCTTACTCAGAATTAACAGCAGTACTAATAAACGCAATAAAAGAACAACAAGAAATAATAGAAGATTTAAAAACAAGAATTACAAAATTAGAAAACTAAAATTATGGCAATTACTTACAAATGGGATATCCCACAAATGAACGCTCACATTGAAGCAGAAGGTGAAGACAATGTAATATACACAGTACATTACAGATACACTGGTTCTGAAGAATCTGGAGGCGAAATTTATTCAAGTACTAATATTGGAACACAAAGTTATACTTATGTAGCTGGAGATCCTTTTGTACCTTACGCAGATACTGAAGCTTTTGAAGCTATAGTTATTGGATGGCTGGAAGGATCATTAGATGTACCTGCAATGCAAGCTAGCATAGCTGCAGTTATAGCTATTGAGATAGCGCCAGTAAACGAGGACTTGTATTTTACATGGATGAATCCACCGGTACCACCAGTACCACCAGCAGAAGATTAGGTAAAGTGCACTTAAAACGTGTAATTATATAACTAACAATTAATTAATAACTTAAATTAAATCAACATGGCAGAAGAAGCTAAACAAATGATTTCTGAAAAACAATTAAAAACTATTCAGGAACTAACAGGAAAACAAAACGAAATGGTAGTACAACTAGGATCGTTTGAAATTCAAAAAAGTGCAGTAGTAGAACAATTTAAAACAAACAACAAACTTGTTGAAGATTTTAAAAAAGAACTTGAAGACGAGTTTGGTCAAGTACAGGTAGACTTAAAGACTGGAGAGATCTCAGAACTTCCTGTAGATGACAAAAAGTAATATTAGAAAGATAAGCATCGGGTCAGACTACAAGAATGACGCGATGCATTATTCTGTTGGTCAACAAGTGTACGGAGGTCATGAAATATCTCATATACTTTTAGACGAACAAGACAAGTCTTATAATATTTTTATCAAAAAAAGTAATGAAATACTTCCTTGGAAAAAATTTAACTCCAATATGTCTATTTCAGTAGAATACGATTTACAGTATTAATGAATGGATTTTATAACTTTATTGTTAAACCTATCGATAATAGGTATGACAATGAAATAAGTATAGGAGACAAAAAACTTATAGTCAATACTCAAATAGAAAGTTTTAAACACATTAGCAGAAAAGCTATAGTTGTTTCTACTCCTATAACTATGTGTTCTGATATAAAAATTGGTGACGAAATTATAGTTCATCATAATATATTTAGAAGATGGTACGATATAAAAGGTGTAGAAAGAAACGGCTCTGGCTATTTTAAAGATGACATGTATATTGTTTATCCAGATCAAGTGTATTTATATAAGAAGAATAACAAATGGTTATCATTTAATGATAGATGCTTTATAGCACCTGTTAAAAATGATGATCAATTTGACACCGCTAAAACTAAAAAACTAGTTGGTATATTAAAAATTGGTAATAGTCGCTTAGAGTCACTAGGAATAACTCCTGGGGACACTGTAGGTTTTAGACCCAGTAGAGAATGGGAATTTAATCTAAATGAAGAACTATTATACTGTATGAAATCTAATGATATTGTAATTAAATATGAGCGTAAAGAAAACCAAACTCAATATAATCCTAGCTGGACAAGTAGCAGTTGAAGAACTTATAAAGGTAGCTAAAGAACCTATAATAGATACAGGCGATGATATAACTGCGGATAGATTAAAAAACGCAGCAGCTACAAAGAAGCTAGCTATATTTGATGCTTTTGAAATATTGAATAGAATAGAAGAAGAAAAAAACAAGCTTGAGGAAAAACCTAAAGAAGTTAAAAAAGAAGTTGTGTTTCGTGGCTTTGCTGAAGGAAGATCTAAGTAATGTACGAGCAAAATTTATATAAGATATTACCCGATCATATTAAACCTAAAATTCTTAAGCGAATGAATAGGTATAATAAATGGGAGTATGGATATAACGAAGATCATGACATGATTGTTATATCTAAGACTGGTCAAATTGGAGAAGTGTACGAAATACAAAATTTAAAAATAGCTTTACCAAAAGCTGAAGATGTCCACAAGTTTAAAGAAAATAGATGGACACCATTTGATTATCCTAAAGAATTAAAAAGAATTAAAACAGTCTTTGATTGGAGAGAATATCCTGAAGACTTTAAAGAAAAATATTACGACTACATTGACAATGAGTTTAAACGCCGTGAAGAAGGTTTTTGGTATATAAATAAAGATATACCTACTTATATCACAGGCACTCATTATATGTATTTACAATGGTCTAAGATTGATGTTGGTCAACCAGATTTTCGAGAAGCAAACCGTATATTTTTCATATTCTGGGCCGCGGTATATGCAGACTCCAGGTGTTATGGTATGTGCTATCTCAAGAATCGACGCTCAGGTTTCTCGTTTATGGCGTCAGGAGAGTGTGTTAACTCTGCGACTATATCAACCGACGCACGTTTTGGAATTTTGTCTAAATCTGGTGCTGATGCTAAGAAGATGTTTACAGATAAAGTTGTACCTATATCCGTTAATTATCCATTCTTTTTCAAGCCCATCCAGGACGGTATGGATAGGCCTAAAACCGAATTGGCATACAGAGTCCCAGCTAGCAAGTTTACCAGAAGAAGTATTACCTCGACAGACAAACCCGAGGATCTTGCAGGACTTGACACAACTATTGATTGGAAGAACACCGGGGATAACGCCTACGATGGGGAGAAACTCAAACTCCTTGTCCACGATGAATCAGGGAAATGGGAAAGACCTAATAATATACTTAATAACTGGAGAGTTACAAAAACAACTCTTAGGTTAGGATCAAGAATTATTGGAAAGTGCATGATGGGATCAACATCAAATGCTCTAGACAAAGGAGGTAGAAATTTTAAAAAATTATATGATGACTCAGATGTTAGAAAAAGAAACGCCAACGGACAGACTAGTTCGGGACTCTATTCTTTGTTCATTCCTATGGAATGGAACTACGAAGGATACATTGATGCTTATGGCTTTCCTGTCTTCGAAACACCTACCAAAAAAACATATGGACCTCATGGAGGCATAATAAAAATTGGTGTAATAGAGTATTGGGATAATGAAGTAGAAGGATTAAAGCATGATCAAGATGGTTTAAATGAATTCTACAGACAGTTTCCACGTACTACTAAGCACGCGTTTAGAGATGAGTCTAAGATGTCTTTGTTTAACTTAACTAAGATATATCAACAAATAGATTATAATGAAGAAGCGAAGTACTCAGGTCTTGTTACAACAGGTTCTTTTCAATGGGAAGGTGGTATTAAAGATACTAGTGTTATATTTATGCCAAACTCTAATGGTAGGTTTAAGGTATCATGGGTTCCACCGATTAACTTGCAGAATACAGTTGTAAAGAAAAATGGTTTAAAATATCCAGGCAATGAACATATAGGAGCTTTTGGATGTGATAGCTACGATATATCTGGAACAGTTGACGGTAAAGGATCTAATGGATCTTTACATGGTTTAACTAAGTTTAGCATGGAAGACGCACCTTATAATTCTTTTTTCTTAGAATATATCGCTAGACCACAGACTGCAGAGATATTTTTTGAAGACGTGTTAATGGCTTGTCATTTTTATGGTATGCCTATATTAATAGAAAACAATAAGCCTAGGTTATTATATCATTTTAGAAGAAGAGGTTATAGACATTTTTGTATGAATAGACCTGATAAGATTTATAATAAGCTATCAATAACAGAAAGAGAAATAGGAGGAATACCTAATTCTAGTGAAGACATTAAACAAGCGCACGCAGCGGCTATAGAAACTTACATAGAAAATTATGTGGGTCATTTAGGAGATACTCATGGTGACATGTATTTTCAAAGAACTTTAGAAGACTGGGCAGCGTTTGATATAAACAATAGAACAAAGCATGATGCTTCTATAAGCTCAGGACTAGCTTTAATGGCTTGTAATAAAAATAAATATAGACCAGTTAATGAAATAATAAGAGAAAAAGTTTCCTTAGGATTTAGCTCGTACGACAATAAAGGACACATTTCAAAAATAATAAAATAGATGATTACAACTAATTACAATAGCACGTTTCCAAGTCAGGTAGTACCGGATGAAGAAAAGAACAGTTGGGAATATGGGCTTCTTGTAGGAAGAGCTATAGAGAACGAGTGGTTTAGACAGAATAGAGGTGGTCAAAATGGCGGCGATAGATTTATGACAAACTACTCACAGTTTCATAACAGAAGACTATACGCTAGAGGAGAGCAGTCAGTACAAAAATACAAAGACGAATTATCTATCAACGGTGATATGTCTTATCTTAATTTAGACTGGAAACCTGTTCCTATTATTTCTAAATTTGTAGACATAGTAGTTAACGGAATGGCTAATAGAGACTACGATATAAAAGCTTATGCTCAAGATCCAGAGTCACAGAAAAAAAGAACTAATTATGCTGAGGGTCTATTAAGAGATATACAAGCAAGATCTTTCTTAGAAAAAGCTCAAAAAGAAGTTGGTATGAATTTATGGACTACTAGTGATCCTGAGAATTTACCAGAAAATAGACAAGAGCTAGATCTTCACATGCAGTTAACTTACAAACAGTCTATTGAAATAGCTGAAGAAGAAGCTATAGCTAATGTGTTTGCACAAAACAAATTTAATGAAACTAGAAAAAGACTATTATTAGATTTAGTTACTTTAGGTATTAGTTGTGTTAAAACTAATTTTAATATAGCTAATGGTATAAAAGTAGAATATGTAGATCCTGCTTCGCTAGTATATTCTTATACAGAAGATCCTAATTTTGAAGACATATACTATGTTGGTGAAGTTAAGTCTATGACTATAGCAGAAGTAAAAAAACAATTTCCTTATCTTTCTGAAGAAGAAATGGAAAAAATACAAAAGTTTCCAGGTACTCAAAATTATTTAAGAAACTGGAATCAAGGACCAGATATTGTTCAAGTGTTGTTTTTTGAATATAAAACTTACAACAATCAAGTCTTTAAAATAAAACAAACAGATCAAGGTTTAGAAAAAGCTTTAGAAAAGCCAGACTCATTTGCCCCACCGGCTAATGACAATTTTGAAAGAGTAGCTAGATCAATAGAAGTTCTATATAGCGGTGCTAAAATACTAGGTATTGATAACATGGTTGAATGGAAGCTAGCAGAAAACATGACTAGACCTATGTCTAATATGACTAAGGTTAACATGAACTATAATATCTGTGCGCCTAGAATGTACAGAGGAAGAATAGAATCTTTAGTTAGTAAATGTGTTAGCTTTGCTGATATGATACAACTAACGCATCTAAAACTACAACAAGTCTTATCTAGAATGGTTCCAGATGGTGTGTTTGTAGATGTAGATGGTTTAGCAGAGGTTGATTTAGGTAACGGTACAAATTACAATGCTCAAGAAGCATTAAATATGTATTTCCAAACAGGTTCTATAGTAGGTAGATCACTTACACAAGATGGAGATCCTAATAGAGGTAAAGTACCTATTCAAGAACTACAAACTTCTAGTGCAAATGGAAAAATACAATCACTTATAGGTACTTATAATTATTACTTACAAATGATAAGAGATGTAACAGGACTTAACGAAGCTAGAGACGCTAGTATGCCTGACAAAGATGCTTTAGTAGGTATACAAAAACTAGCAGCAGCAAATTCTAACGTAGCAACTAGGCATATACTACAAGCATGTTCTTTCTTAACTGTTAAAACAGCAGAAAATGTAGCTCTTAAAATATCAGATGTATTAGAGTATGATTTACTAGCACAAAGTTTAAAAGACTCTTTAAGTTCTTTTAACGTAGGTACTTTACAAGAAATGTCTAGCTTAAATTTATTTGAATTTGGTATCTATTTAGAACTAGAACCTGACGAAGAAGAAAAAGCTGTGCTTGAACAAAACATACAAATAGCTTTACAGAGTGGTGGTATTAACTTAGAAGACGCGATCGATATACGTCAGGTTAAAAACTTAAAACTAGCTAATCAAATGCTTAAAGTTAAGCGTAAAGCTAAAATTAAACAAGATCAAGAGCAGCAACAGTTAATGATACAAACACAAGCCAATGCAAATGCTGAAGCAGCGGAGAGAGCGGCTATGGCTGAAGTTCAAAAGAACGAAGCAATGACTCAATCTAAGCTTCAATTAGAACAAGGTAAGTCTCAGTTTGAAGTAAACAAATTACAGCAAGAAGCTGTGATAAAGAAAGAGTTGATGGAGTTAGAGTTTCAATACAATATAAAGTTAACAGAAGCTCAGAACAAAACAATGAACGAGAAAGAAGCACAGATCGAAGATCGTAAAGATCAAAGAACTAGAATACAAGCAACGCAACAAAGCGAAATGATAAGTCAAAGAAAAAATGATTTATTGCCTAAGAATTTTGAGTCTAACGGAAACGATTCTGTTGGAGGAGGAATGAACCTAGAGCAGTTTATGCCTAGGTAATTTTATTAATTAATTATATAATATTTTATCATGTCAACAGAAAAAGAAACAAAAGGATCTATAAAGATTAAAAAATCTATTAAAGAACCTGTAGAAAAAGTAGAATCAAAAGAACCTGTAAAAGTTACGGTTGTAGAACCTATTAACGAAGGGTTAGAAAAGAAACAAGAAATAACTAAGGTAGTTATTAAAGAAGAACCAGTAGCTGAGGCTGCTATTGAAGAAATTGTTACTATTGGAGAAGTGAATGAAGAGTCTCCAATAATACAAGAGATTACAGATGAAGAAGAAGAAGTAAAAGAAAAAATAGAACCTGTAGTTGAAGCAAAGCCTGAAATAATTTTACCAGACAACGTAGAAAAGCTAGTTGCCTTCATGAAAGAAACTGGTGGAACAATAGAAGACTATACTAGATTAAATGCTGACTACTCAAAAGTAGATAGCAGATCTTTACTAGTAGAATATTATAAAAAATCAAAACCTCATTTAGACAAAGAAGAAATTGAATTCATTATGGAAGATAATTTTTCTTATGATGAAGATGAGGAGGGTGAACGAGACATCCGTAAGAAAAAACTCGCATTTAAAGAAGAGGTTGCAAAAGCTCATAGCTATTTAGAAGAACTAAAGGGTAAATATTACGACGAGATCAAGTTGAGACCGGGCGTTACTCAAGAACAGAAAAAAGCTGTGGATTTTTTTAATCGATATAATGAAGAACAAGAAGTGGTTGACAAACAGTATACTGATTTTAAATCCAAAACTAAACAATTATTTGCTAGCGATTTCAAAGGTTTTGATTTCAATGTAGGAGACAAAAAGTTTAGATACGGTATTAAAAATCCTTCTGATGTCGCTAACAAGCAGAGTAGTTTAAAAAACCTAGTTAACAAATTTATGGATGACAAAGGTAATGTAACTAATCACGCTGGTTACCACAAAGCCGTGTACGCCGCAGACAACGCTGACACTATTGCTCAACATTTTTATGAGCAAGGTAAGGCAGACGCTGTAAAAAGTGTCGTTGCTAATTCTAAAAACATAACAACTGAAGTAAGAGAGACTCCAAAAGGTGATGTGTTTATTGGAGGATTAAAAGTTAAAGCAGTTACAGGACAAGATTCTTCTAGACTAAAAATCAAAACAAGAAAATTTAACTAATCAAAAATTAAAAATTAAAAATTATGGGTGTATTATCTCCACAATATGGTAATTTGGTTCCTTCGCCTACGGCGCAGGCTTTATCATCAAATTATCTACAATTTAACAACGCCGCTGGCGGTGGGACGTTCGCACAACAATATTTACCAGAAATTTATGAAGCTGAAATAGAAAGATACGGAAATCGTACTTTAGGAGGTTTCTTAAGAATGGTAGGTGCTGAAATGCCAATGACGTCTGATCAGGTAATCTGGTCTGAACAAAATAGATTACATATCTCTTACGACGGATGTACTCGTCAAGCGAATAACTTTACAATTAACGTTAATCCTGCTGGAACAGCTGGTGTTACTAACGTTATAACTACAAACATGACTATCGTGGTAATGGATCCTGCTAAACCAGGAGCTACTATTCACGGATTTGTTGGTGCTGTAGGTGCAGCTGCTGCTGGTGGTAACGTAAATTCAATTGATGTCTACGCTTACGATGCAACATCTTTAATAGGACTAAGTCTTACTGGGTTAAAAGTATTCGTATACGGTTCTGAATTTGCAAAAGGTACATTAGGATCTACAGAAAATATCCAACCTTCATTTACTCAATATTCTAACGCTCCGATCATTATCAAATCTAACTACCAAGTTAGTGGATCTGATACTGCTCAAATCGGTTGGGTTGAAGTTGCTGCTGAAGATGGAACTTCTGGATACTTATGGTATCTAAAAGCTGAAGGAGAAACTAGATTAAGATTCGAAGACTACTTAGAAATGAGTATGGTTGAAGGCGAAAGAGCTATCTCATTTGGAGGTGGTGCTGGTGATTTATCTTTCCTTAGTCAAGCTGTAGCTGGTGCTTTACCTGCTGCTTCAGGATTTGGAGCTGCTGTTCAAGGTGCAGGTACGCAAGGTTTATTCTCTGCTATCAACACTAGAGGAAACGTTATGGCAGGATTCGGTGGATCTTTACAAGATTTCGATGATATCTTAATGAACTTAGATTCTCAAGGTGCTATTGAAGAAAACATGCTTTTCTTAGATAGAGCTACAGAATTACAGTTTGATAACATGTTAGCACAACAAAATTCTTACGGAGCTGGAGGTACATCTTACGGTGTATTTGAAAACTCTGAAGAAATGGCGTTGAACTTAGGATTTTCTGGATTCAGAAGAGGTTCTTATGACTTCTACAAGACTTCATGGAAATATCTAAATGATGCTTCTACTAGAGGTGGTTCTACGAACTTCACAGCTGGTGATAACATTGATGGTGTATTGATTCCTGCAGGAACTTCTACTGTATATGACCAATTACTTGGTACAAATATACGTAGACCATTCCTACACGTAAGATACAGAGCTTCACAAGCTGACGATAGAAGAATGAAATCTTGGATTACAGGTTCTGTAGGTGGTGTTTACACTAACACTTCAGATAGTATGCAAGTTTCTTTCTTATCTGAAAGATGTCTTTGTACACAAGCTGCAAATAATTTCGTATTATTTACTGCTTAATATTTACTTAAAGTTTATCCCTGCCTTATCGGTGGGGATACTCTTTATTTTTAACTAACTTTTATTATATTATATCATGGCAAAAAATGCAAAAACAACAGAGGTTGTAGTGGACGAACCACAAGTAATTAAAAATCAACCCATAGTAAAAAAAGATCCACATCCCGAAGACGGATGGGAAATAAAAGATAGACAGTACTTTTTAGTAGGTCAAAAAACCCCACTAACATATACTTTACCATCTAAACATACTCAAAGATATCCTTTAATGTACTTTGATCCAATTACTGGAATACAAAAAACAATACGCTTTGCTACAAACCAAGCGTCACCTTTTGTAGAAGAACAAAAAGGAGAAGTAACTTTGCAACATGTTACATTTTTAGACGGAGCTTTAGTAGTTCCTAAACATATGCAAAACTTACAAAAACTATTATCATTATACCATCCAGGTAAAGACGTAAGATACACTGAATGGAAACCTGTTGAGGCAGCTAAAGACGAGCTAGTTGATTTAGAACTAGAAATAATAGCTCTTAACGCAGCAAGAGATATAGACACAGAGCACGCGGAAGCAATACTAAGAGTAGAGCAAGGAAGCGATGTAAGCTCTTTAACATCTAAAGAAATAAGAAGAGATGTTCTATTATTTGCTAAAGGTAATCCTAAGTTATTTATTGATTTAGCTAACGATGAAAACGTACAGCTAAGAAACTTTGGAATTAAAGCTAGAGAAGCTGGAATAATAAAGCTATCTCAAAACCAAAGAGAGTTTTTATGGGGAAGTAATGATAGAAAATTACTAACTATACCTTACGAAGAAAATCCATACTCAGCTTTAGCTGCATGGTTTAAAACAGATGAAGGCGTAGAAATTTTCAAAATGATAGATAAAAAGCTATCATAATATGTAATACTAATATAGGGCTCGTTCACTCGGGCCCAATATTATAATAAAAATATACAAATGGCAATAAACGTGGACACTGTTTACAAAACAGTTTTATTAATACTTAACCAACAACAAAGAGGGTACATGACGCCTGATGAGTTTAATAGAGTAGGTACGCAAGTTCAATTAGGAATATTTGAAAACTATGCTAACGACTTAAACCAACAAATGCGTGTTCCTCAAAACGACACAGAGTATGGTAATAGGTTTAAAAACACCGCAACTAAAATTGACATTTTTAAAAAGATTAGAACTGCTACATACAACAATGTAGGAGGTTATTATGAATTACCTACTGCTGTAGATACTCCTTTAATAGATCCGCAGGCTTTTACAGGTAACGGGGTGTTAACAGCTTTTGCTTTAGCAGCACCATGGACCACTCTTCTAGGTTCTATAGATTCTCAAGTTAAAATAACCGTAGCTGGTGTTGAAGTTTTTAACTGGACTTACGACAACCAATCACTTACAGTAACATTTACAACGCCACCTGCTAACGCGGCTGCGATATCTATATCTTTATATGCTATGGATTTTTATAGGTTAGGTACAGTTATATATAATGACGTTACAGAAATTCAATTAATGGATAGAAACGAATGGTACTTAATAAAGAAAGCACCTTTAGTAGCTCCAACAACTACGTATCCAGCCTGTTTGTTTGAAGATCAAAAAATATACATATACCCTACGACTATAGTCCCAGGTTTATCTACAAACAACACTAGTCCTATACAAGTTTCTTACATTAAAAAACCAGCAAATATACTTTGGTCTTCTACACCAGGTAGCGTAGGTCAACTCTTGTATTCTTCTGCAAATTCTATTCAATTTGAATTGCATCCTTCAGAGCAGACTAATGTTATACTACAAGTTTTATCTTATGCTGGTGTTATATTGCAAGATCCTAACATAGTGCAAATGGCAGCTCAACAAGTACAACAAGAACAAATGAATGATAAAAGTTAAGACATGGCACTAATAACAGAAACTAATTTACAGTACTACGCGGGGACGCAGTTGTTTACAACTAACAATAACACAACTATTTTTCAAAGTACCTTTAACACTGACTTAATAATAAGAAGTGATAATCCTACAGCACAACAGTTTCCATTAAACAACGTAGATTTATTCATAAGTATTGACGCAGGAGCTACATGGACACCTTATAACGCTAATGTCAATCCTTTGTTTACTTACAATTTACGTATAGGAAATATAGTAAATATACCTAATGGTATACCTGCAGGAACATGGTTGATGCTACAGCTTAGGTCTGCGGCTGTAGATAATAACTACGGTGGTTATGAATATATAAAAATAAGTGATATAGTTAATAACTATTTAATGGCTTACGTTGGAGACGACAAATTAATACCTAATATAAAAAGAACCGATGTGGTCTTCCACGCTAAACGTGGTCTACAAGAATTTAGCTATGATACTTTAAAAAGTGTTAACGCTTTAGAGTTACAAATACCTCCAAGTTTATCTTTAATAATACCTCAAGATTATGTTAACTATGTAAGACTATCTTATATAGATGCTATAGGCGTTAAGCATATTATATACCCTGCTAATAATCTAACAATAAATCCTAGAGCTATAACTCAAGATAGTTTAGGAGAACCTATACAAGATGCTAATGGTGATAATACAGAAGTTCCAGATACTACTACAGGTTTATGGAGCAAAGGAAACACTAAATTAATAACAGGGCTTTGGCAAGAGTTTCCAGTTGGTAGTGCTTTTAATACTAACACTTTTCCAGCAGCTTATTATCCTGACTGGCAAGTAGAACAGCTTGGGCAAAGGTATGGTATGGATCCAGCAACAACTCAAAAGAATGGATGGTTTACTATCAATGAAGTAGATGGAACGTTTAATTTTTCAAGCAATTTAGCTAATCAATTAATTGTTATAGAATATGTTTCTGATGGTTTAGCTAGTGACTTAGATACTAGAGTCCCTAAGTTTGCTGAAGATGCTATGTACGCTCATATTAATCACGCTGTCTTAGGTAGTAGATTAAACATACCAGAATATATAGTACAAAGATTTAAAAGAGAAAGAAGCGCAAAGCTTAGAAACGCTAAAATTAGAATATCTAATATTAAACTAGGAGAAATAACTCAAGTTATGAGAGGTAAATCTAAATGGCTTAAAAACTAAATTAAATGGCAGAAGTTACAAATGCTTTTTTAAAGGGCAAAATGAATCAAGACTTAGACGCTAGAATTCTTCCTAATGGAGAATATAGAGAAGCTGAAAATTTACAAATAAGTAGATCAGAAGGTTCTACTGTTGGAGAGTTTGAGCAAATACCAGGCGCTAGTGAAATTCTAACTAATCTAGATCCAAGCGGTGCTGTAAGTATAATAGGGCAAATAGCAGATAATAGCAAAGGTTTTTTATATATTTTTTCTACAGATTTTACAAGTACGTCAACAATACCAAGAGCTGTTGCCGCTAATAAATGCTTTATACATAGGTTAAACTTAAACACGCCTACTAATGTAAGTCCTGTTAAGCTAGTTGAAGGATTCTTTTTAAATTTTGATAAAAATTTTCCTATATATGGCGTTAATTTAATTGAAGATTTATTGTTTTTTACAGACAATACTAATCAGCCTAGAAAAATAAATATTGCTTTAGCAAATCCAAGTGCTTCGTCTGCTCCTACAAAGTACACAGTAGAAGAACAAATATCTGTAGCTAAATACTATCCTTATGAGACTATAATAGCTATGGAAAGATCTAGCGCTAGAATAAATGGTGCACATAGTAATAGTAGTATAATAGAAATACAAGGCACTATGCCTGCTACAGTAAGAACAGGTGATATAGTTACTAATGTTGACAAAGATTTTAGCTCAGAAATACCTAGCATAAACACTTTAATAACTGTCACTAAGATAATTAATAACGCAGGAACGTTAGAGATACACGTGTCAAAACCTTTTACTGCTATAACTAATAGTCGATTAGATTTTAGTAGACCTTCTATGACTAATAAAAATGATAGGTTTGTTTCTAATTTTGTAGGCCCAACGGTAGTTACCGCTACTGGTGGCGGAGCAGCTGGTAGTGTTTTAAAAATCATTAAAAGCGCATTAGGAGAAGCAAGACCTGAGATAGGAATGCTTGTTACATGTCAAGAGGCTGCAAGGATAAGTACCGGTTTAGGTGATGTTCCAGCTAACACAGGTATAATACAAACCGTTGCGTTTGAAGGAACTGGAGTAAACGAGACTTTTAACTTTACTTTAGATGTAGCTAATACAATACAAGTTCCTAACCAAAACCAAAAAATTACAATAGGTAATAATCCAGATTACAACTCACAATGGAAAGGTAACCCTGCTTTTTTAGAAGGAGAATACGTAAGGTTTAGTTATAGATTTAAGTTTGACGACAACGAGTATTCTTTAATGGCTCCTTTTACTCAAATAATGTTTATACCTAAACAACAAGGTATATTTGGCAAAGGCCAAAACTCTTCTGACAAAGACATGGAAGACGCTTATAAGTCTACTATACTAGCTTGGTTTGAAAACAACGTAGATAGTATTAAATTAAGAATACCTATTCCTAGAAAAAGTGATCAGTCGGAAATAGCAACACCAATAGCATTGTATGATTATTTTCATATAACTGAAATAGATATTTTATATAAAGAAGCAGATCAGTTATCTGTAAAAGTATTAGACACCGTATCTACTAGTTCTAATATTAGTTTTTCCAACTTTAAGTATCAAGATTTAATTCATCCAGGTGGTATTAGTTATTTTTATGACTACAATTACGAATCAATAAAACCTTATAAAACTTTACCAGAAGCTCAAACAGTAAGAGTTTATGATAAAGTTCCAATAAAAGCCTTAGCTCAAGAAGTTATAGGTAGTAGAATTGTATACGGTAACTACATAGACAAACACACTGCGCCTGAAAATATTGATTACATAACATCAGTTCAAGAAAAAGACGTTGTGTATGATAACTACACTCAATTTCCTAACAGTTCTTTAAAACAAAACAGAACTTATCAAGTCGGGGTTGTTTTATCAGATCAATATGGTAGACAATCTGACGTTATATTATCTAGTCAAGATGACATACTAGGCGCTTCTGGTTCTACAATATTTCATTCCTACAGAGATGAAGACGAGATAGCAAATGGTCAAACTTTTTCATGGATAGGTGACGCTTTAAGAATTACTTTTGAGCGATCTATAGCAGTGCAAAACCCTAACCCTGAAACTGGTGAACCAGGTTGGTACTCTTCTACAAATCCTTTAGGTTGGTATTCTTATAAAATAGTAATAAAACAACAAGAGCAAGATTACTACAATGTTTATTTACCTGGTTTTGTTAATGGTTATCCTATTACTACTGATAAAGAAAGAAATATAACAGCTTTTACACCATTGTTTGGGGACAATGTTAACAAGGTTCCTAGAGATTTAAATGAAGTTGGACCTAATCAAACACAGTACAGAAGTAGTGTTAGACTTTATACTAGAGTTAATAATCCTAGCATGGAATATAAAACCGATGCAGGTAAATATAATTACACTCCTTTTAATGTTCAGTATTTTCCTGGAAACCTTGATGACACTATAGTAAACATACAAAGTGTCATAGATGGAGAGCTCGCAACAATTCCTTTTATTTCAGGAGTAAACAAAGGCACCTATAATGATGTTGTTCAAACTGGAGTAGCAGGAACTAATCAATTTACAAGAGAAGGTAGTGGTAAAATTCCTTGGGGAACTACACCTGGAGCTACTAATCCTCCGTCTCCTCAAGCAGCTCCTTTTTATAATTTAGAAAACAATCCTTTAACTGCTCAAATATCTGTAGGAAATCTATCAACTAATCCTTTAGGCGCTATATGCACTACTACAGGTCATGTTGTTAGTCCTCAAACTCCAGTAAACGGTACGCCGTATTCTTTTGGAAGTATATTAACTGTAGCAGAAACAAATCCTATAGAATCTTTACTAGAAATATTCTGGGAAACATCTTCAACAGGCTATTTACCTGGTTTAAACGCATTAATTGACGCTCAAGACCCAGGAATAGTTGGAACGGATGAAGATAACTTTACATTTCCAGAAAGCGCTGCTGTTAATACAGTCATAGATGCTTCTTGGAAGTTTTTAGATGGAGGTGGTACAGAAAGAAACGTAGACAGCGCTACTATATTGAGTGTATTTTCTAATAACGGATCTGTTAATGTTACAAGCGAAGTTCCTTTTGCTATAACTGAAGACAACACTGATGGCAGTTGGTCATTAAAAACAGGACCAGATAAAACTTTTTGGTATAGTACAACATCTACTCAAGACGACGTCTATCAAATAAACATGGTAGTAGTTTACACAGAACAAGTAACTAGTGTAGTTTATACCAGTAACATTAGTATAACAGCTTCACTAACAAACATTGAACCACCAAATACTAACACACCAAGGTTTCCCGCTACTAAAACAATAGGTAATCCTGTTTTAAACGCCGATAGATTAATACAAATAAACGATACTTACATACTATGGGAAACAAATGATGATGGAGATGTAATACAAACAACTAGTTTTGAAGCCTACAATGGATCTGCTAACGCAACTAACAGACCTAACCAAATAGTTTACTCAATACAAAGTCAAGTTGATACAAACGGCGCGGATGTAGATATTTTTGAGATCAATGCGACTAAAGATAATGTTATTGTTCCAGGTTTACTAGCTGTAAAAGCTGGTAAGTCTATGGTTTTAAATACTACATATACTGTAATAGCTTTAGCCTCTGATTGCAATGGTACTGGAGTTGGTTTTTTAACACAAACTAGTAGCTTATCATGGACAACTGGAGCACAGCATGTGAATCAAGCTGTGTGTAACAATTACCGATCAAACGGTGGAGCAACAGGTTCTAATAATTTTGATTACAGTTGTTCGCCAGGCGGAGGAGAGTTTCATTTTAGAAATAGCGCAGTTAACACTACCACTGGTAATTTACCTAGCGGCGCAATATGGGGTACAACTTTTTATTACAATGTAGCTTATCAATATAATTTAGCAAACATAGGATCAACCACAGGTAACGGTGGGTTAAATGACGGAGCTCAAATGTATATAATTGTTAAAATAGAAAACCCAATTAACGGAGCATGCTCTACCAACAATGAAGTTTCAGGTACATTTGTAATACAATATAAATCAGGATCAACCTGGGTAAACGCAACTACCGCACAAACAGTCACCGCTGGAACCGGCCAGTTTGGAGCTAATTTAGTAGTGCCTATAACTTCTTTTAATAGCGTTACGCCTACTAATGGCGTAAGTGCATTTCTAACTTTTGAATTTGACGTTGCTGGGGAATACAGAGTACTAACAACACCTTTAACAGGACCTAGATGTAGTACGCCTGCTTGCGCAAACGATGCTAAGTTTTTTATACAGTTTGGAGATGCAACACCTGGTTATGGTGGCGAATGTAATCTAGGACCGGTGTAATAATAAGTAAAAACAAGTGATAATATAATATGGGAGCAACGATAGAATTAAGTTATTTTAACACCTTTACAGTAAAGAGATTAGCAAGTGAAGCTATGCCTCAGATTTCTTCATCTGCTGCCTATGCTGTTGATCCTTCTGCTACAGTACCTGTTGGATTAAGGATAGAAAGCGACTGGTATATTGAAGAATCTAGAATTAGAGGTGGTTACAATAATACTACTGTTGATTTTGGAGTTAAAGCTTACATAGTAGAAGACACAGCGGCTCAGTCAAGAAGAGCTAGTAGTCTTATATATTCTGGAGTTTTTAATTCTAGAACAGGTATAAATCAAACCAATCAATTTAGTGTAGCAGAAGAAATAACAAGAAGCGTAGATCCTATAAATGGTTCTATACAGAAATTATATTCTGAAGATACAAATTTAATAATTTTTCAAGAGCGCAAAGTAAACAGAGCATTGATAGATAAAGATGCTATATACTCTGCAGAAGGCGCATCTATAACAACTACAGCTAACCTAGTGATAGGTCAAATCATAGCTTACAGAGGTGAGTATGGTATTAGTAGGAACCCAGAGTCTTTTGCGGTTTACGGTACTAGAAAATACTTTGCTGACGCTGATAGGAACGCTGTTTTAAGGCTATCTAACGATGGTATAACTGAAATATCTAATTATGGTATGTCAGACTTTTTTAGAGACCAGTTGAGACTTGTTCAAAGAAACACAGGAACTGGTAAAGTGATAGGTGGATTTGATATATACAACCAAAATTATGTTATATCTTTACAACCTGAATCACTTCCTTATAGGACTTTATCTTTTGACGAAAGAGTTTTAGGTTGGACTAGCTTTTTCACGTTTGATCCTTATTTTATATTCAGTGTGCAAGGAGATTTTTATTCTATAAGAAATGATAAATTATTTTTACATTATCAAAACCCAGCTCAACCTAATAAATTTTATGCAGGTGGTAGCAGACTTTCAACTTTAAAATTAGTTGTAAACCCTGAACCAACTAGAATGAAAACTTTTAATACTATAAATTACGAAGGGACTAATGGATGGGAAGTAATTAATTTAGCTTCTGAATCTACTGGTCAAAACTTTTTTGACGGCGGATGGAGTAGTTATCAAGACACTGCATCAGGTATATTAAGTTACAATGACGGTGGTTATGAAGATGGTGGAATACAGTATTACGAAGGTTTTGATAGAAAACAAAACAAATATGTTGCAAGTATAAAAAACAACACACCTCCTCAAATAGGAGAAGTACTTTTTGGTGATTCATTAATGGGTACGAAAGGTTATTATATAGATGTAACAATGAGAACAGACGGAAACACAAATACAACTTCTATTAAAAGAATATTTTCAGTAGGGGCAACATACAATTTAAGATAATATAAAACATAAAATATGTGGGGACAAATAATGAGTGTAGCAGCGGCGGGAGTCGGAATGATAGGCGCTAAAAGAAAACAAGCTCAATACGAGCAAGACGCTAGAGTAGCTCAAGCAGCTATCGACAGCGCTAAAGCTAGTAGACCTACCGCTACAAATCCGTACATAAATACTACAAATTTATCAGGCTTAGCTACAGATCTTTCGGCTATGATGTCAAATCCTTTTCAAAGCATTGGCGTTGCTACTCAAGCAGCTGAGATGCAAGCTGAAGAAGCAGACTTAGCTTTAGCAAATACTTTAGATACATTAAGATCAAGTGGCGCAAGTGCCGGTGGAGCAACTGCTTTAGCACAAGCAGCACTTAGAAGTAAAAAAGGAGTATCAGCTAACTTAGAACAGCAAGAAGCTCAAAATGAAAAACTAAAAGCACAAGGAGAACAAGAGCTACAAAGAGCTAAAGTTTCAGAAAAATCAAGAATACAATCAATAGATATAGGAGAAGGTCAAAGAGTACAACAAGCGGAAGCTGCTGGTATAGCGTTTGAAACTGAACTATTAGAGAACAGAGCAAATTCAGATATGCAAGTAGCATTAGGCCAATTGTCGCAAGCTAATCAAAACTCGCAAATGGCAGAGTCGCAAGGACTAGGTTCAGCAATGGGATTCATGCAAGGTTTAGGAAGCTTATTATAAAATAAAATACAAAATATGGAATATCCACAATACAAATCAATAAAACCTTTTGATCCTGCTGCTGCAGAAAAAATAGCTAATAGTTTAATAAACTATGGAGCTTCTGCTTTGACTGAAAGACAAAGATTAGTAGATGCTAGCGAAGCCAGAAATCAATATGAGCAGTACAGAGAATTAAGTAAGTTTGATATAGATAAAAAAACTTTTGATGGAAACGTTAAAGATTATTTTATGGGAGATGCTAATGATATATATGATTTAAAAAATCAAATTGACTCAGGTGAACTAGATCCTTCTTTAGGAGCTCAATTAATTATGGCTAAAGAAAAAGGTTTAAGTCAATACGGTAGAGTAAAAAACATGCTAGCAACTGATGCTTTATATTTTAAAGATTTAGGCCCTAATGGTTCTAATAAATTATCTAAACTTAATGATCCTGATATAAGAATGCTTTTTAATGAGCTTTGGAAAGATTCAGGTGCTGTAACTTTAAAAGACGTAAACGGTAAACTAGCTTTAGTAGGAGCAGGTTTATTACGCGATGAAGCAACTGGTAAAACGGAAAACTGGGATTATCAACTAGGCTTAGATGAATATGAAATACTAAGATCCAAGATGAATACAGTGGTTATTCCAGCGGCAACAATTCAAGATTTAAACATAGATGCTTTTGCAAAGCCTCTTACTAAAGACGGTAGCTTTGTAGTTGAACCTAATGAAAACAAAGATATAAAATATTACGATGTAGATGCTTTAACTAAGTATTTAAAAAGCGAATTAACAGGACAAGGAATGAATGAGTTTATGAAGAATCCTTTAATGAGTTCTGTATTTGCTGATTGGATGCCTACACAATTCGATACTGATGGTACAACTGTTATTGGAGGTGGAATGAGAGACATAGCTATAGATGATCCTAGGTTTAAAAACTGGAGCATTATAGGTAAAGACGGTAAATCAAGCGAACAATATGAAAATGCTAAAGACTTTTTAGTAGGATATGTTATTGATAGTTATTTTGAAAAAAGTAATATGATACAAATGAAGGATGGTAAATGGACACCATCTTATCCTGAGCAATCTAACTGGGATAAAGATAATACTAAGTTTAAAATAGAAACAGAAGAGGTTTTCACGCCTGATGTTAATAATCCTGATTTCATAAACATGGGTAATTTAGTTGACTTTTTTATTGATCCAGAAGTAGATTTTGATTTAGATACAATGGGTACAATAGATAAGAATGACCGAACGCCTGTTGCTAATATGTTAAACAATTTAAATCCACAGAGCGATAAGCAAACGGTGTATAGTTTTGAGGAATATAAAAGATATATTACAAACAATGATGGTATTGAAGAAGCTAACAAATTAGGTGCTGATTTAAAGGATAAATTTTTCTTTCAAAAAGAACCAGGTGATCCAAACTGGGAGACTATTAAGACTAATAGGGCTACAAACGTGTTTTCATTATTAGATTGGTTAGGTGACAAACAAAGCGGAGTAGGAGAAAGAAAAAAATTCAAGCAACAAGCTCAAGTATACATAGATAAGTTTATTAGTACATATAAAGATCAATATGATATAAGTTTAAAAGAAGGAGATATAACTCAAGAAGATTACAACAAAAAAATGAAACGAGTTAGAAACGTTGCAGCAGGTAACTAAATAAAAATAAAATGGCAGATTATACATTTTCACAATTAAAACAAATAAGTGCCCTTAGAGCTAAGTTAAAAGAAACTAAAGCTGTTGACATGGACATTCAAATAAAAGCACTTAAAGATAGCTTTAAATCAACTAACTTAGGGTTAGATGAAGTGGGAAAGCTAGACAGCGAAGTTGGGGAGTTACCTTCGCTGGATATTTCTTTGGACTCCAACACGCCGACTTCTGTAGGTGTACCAAGAGGTGATGAATTTGGCACGATTGATTATCCAAAAGACGTAGAAATTGCTAGAAACGTTAGAGATATAAGCGATTTCGCTTTAGCCCCTCCTGTTGAAATTGATATTAACAAAATACAAGGACTTGACAATGTTACTGGTTTAAATACAGATGTAGAAACTCCTTATAATATTCCAGAAGATATTAATACTTGGGATATGAACAGAATTATGGCTGAATACAACAAAGCTATAGATTATAAGAAAAAAAATAAAAAGAATTTATATAATTTTTTAGGTAATGAAATTGATATTGATTTTAATGCTAAAGACGGTAAAAGTAGTTTTACAGATTTTGTAGAACAGGTTATATTTACTCAACAAGGTTACGATTGGAACAAGTTTAACGAGTTAGAAGTAGAAAACGCTAAGTTAGCTATTGAGTTTGAACAAAGAGATGCTATACTTTCCGTTTGGAATAGTTTAAGAAACGAAGACGAACTATCTATACCTACTAAACCTATGTTAGACAGCAAAGGTAGTTCAATTAACGAGCCAATTTATGGTATAGGTCGTGATGTTTCAAATAAAGAAAAACTAAAAGAAATAAAAGATAATCCTTATTTTGAAGATTACTTTGAAGAATTTGAAGACGGTCGTATTGATTATACTGGAACTAGAACAGGCGCAGGAACTGCTTATAGACCTGGAAATTTTACAGGAATATTTGGAGTAGACGACGCGAGACAAGGAGAAGTTAATGCTAGACAACAAAAAATAGCTGAATCACTTAGTAGTCCTATCTACATGGACATGATGGATAAAAGCAAAAAAATTATACAAGATTTTGCTAAATACAAAACAGCTAATTTAAATGCTGATTATGAAAAGCTTCAAAACGCTCACGATAGAGTGGTTACTAAGTTTACAGAACTAACTAACACGGGTTGGAGCGCTGAAAAACTAGAAGCACTTGAAGCAGGTTTTGATGAGCAGTTTAAAGAAATAACCGATCAAATGTTTAAGTATACTGATGATCTTTCTGTATTCACAAATGGTAAATTTGTTGCTAAAAATCAAAAAGAATTAGATGAAGTAAACGCTTTATTCGACCAATACAACGCTATACAAACACAAGTTAATGAAGTTAACGATGTTTTAAGCGAGTTTGATCTTATATCAACTAAGTCTAACAAAATAGCTTCACAAGGTTTAAATTTATCTTTAGCTTTAGATGATTCAGAAGTTGCTAATTACGAAGGGCAATACGTTGATAGCGTAGTTAGAGGTTTACTTAACGACTGGACAATGACTAGAGCTACTGGTAGAAATAACCGAGAGTTTTATAGAATTATATATGGCGTAACAGATGACAGTGAAATGCCTGAAGCTATAGAAAAAATAATAGTAAATCAAGCAGCTTCTAGAGGTCTTATGACAACTGAGAACATGTCTAGATATAAAAAAGCTAAAACTCCACAACAACAGTTTGCTTTACTAGGGCAAAACCCTGTTGAGATAATAGCTGATTTAGTTATAGCTTCCTTGGGTCAGTTTTCTACAACTGGATGGTCTAGTGAGTCTATTGCGCCTGCCGCAGCCGTAGGAGTTACTAGTAGTGTTATAAGAGGTGGAGCGTTTTCTGGTACAGCAGATGCTTTATTAACTTGGCAGGCTATAACTGGCTTCAACATGGAGATGGGTAATGCTTTTAATATAACAGCTACAGAAGAAGCTAAAAAAAGAGGATTTGATGAATCAACATTTTGGACAAATAAAGATCAAATATTAGAAATATTATCTGACGAAAAAGTTCAAGAAAAAGCTTTTGAGCTAGGAACAAAAAGAGGTATACCTATAGCTGCTATGTCAATAGCTGGCGTTAAGTTAACTCAAATGCAGGTTAGAAACTTAGCATTAAAAACAGGTTCTCAAAAATTAGTAACAACAGTAGGTGTTATAGGTACTGATGCCGCAACAGAAGGACTAGGAGAAATGGGTGCTTTAGCTTGGGGAGAAGGTTTAGGATTTAGTGATGATAAGTTTTGGATTGATACTAATAACGAAATATTAGGTGGTCTTGGTAGTACTAGTAGTAATGTTGCTGTAGAAGTTTCAACAGGACAATATTATAATACAGCTGTTAAAAATGCTGAAAAACTAAAAAATTTAAACTATGCAGTTAGACAAGGTTTTAGCACTGAAAAAGTTAAAAAATTTGCTACTAAATTGTTTAATGCTAAAAAAATAACAAAACAAGATCTCAGTAGAATTTTAAAAAATAATTTAATTGTAGATCAAATCAATGCAGGTATTGATCAAAATACATCTATAAGTAATAGCGCTAAAAGAAGATTAAAATCAAATGTTAGCGTTAGGAAAAGACTTCAAGATCTTTTTCAATCAAGAAACATGATAATGGAACAAGGAGCGACTAGCGGAGCAACAAACGCTAAGAAAAACCTTGATATTATACAATTAGAAATAGATACTATACTTAACCTAGGAATAGTTCCTGAGTCTAAAGGTGATCAGTTTACTACTTTTGCAGATTACATGTCTGAAACTATGGGAGGTTTAACTAAAGGTGTTAATTTCTTAAAAACACTAGGCTTAGATTCAGATATTGAAATAATAGAGCTTAACGAAAACTCAGATAAAATAACTAATAAAGGTTTGTTAACGTGGGTTATGAAAAACGAAGGTTTTGCAACCGAAGAAGAAGCTAGTCAATTTATTCAAGATTATTTAAATAAAAATGACGGCAGCGTTTCTGCTTTTATTACTAGTTACACAAAAGGAGAAAAACAATGGGTTGTTACTAGTAATCAAAACATTATGGGCGCGGCTCAAAAGGTTATGTATGACCAAGATTATACAACTGGTTCTGTTGCTTTAAGTCATGAGATACTACACGCTATAATGGATAGATCTTTTAGTGACGAAAAAATGATAGAAGTAGGTGCTATGTTAGAGACTTATTTAACAGAAGGTTTAGGAGATGTTAATACTAGAACTATAAGCGAAGGAACTTTGCAAAGAATTAAAGGCAGAATGGATAATGCTGCAAAAAAATACGGCAAAGGAAGTGCTAATTATTATCAAGAATTATTCACATCAATAAGTGATGAAATGCAGCTTAAAAATATAACATGGGAAAGAGCTGACAAAAAGTTTTATCAAGATTTTGCTGATAAAATAACTGATTTTTATAAGTATACTTTAGGAATGACTCCTGACGTTATAAATGGCGCAAATATATCTACTGGAAAACAAGCTTTTGATTTTTTAAAAGATTACAATAATTCTTTTTTAAGAGGAGGAAGAGGAACTAATCTTAATACAGATGGTGGTACTTTTTCTAGTAATACTTCACTTAGAGATAGTGAAATCAATGCAGTAGCCAGCGGTATAATGGGTGGTGTTAATGTTATGAAAAACAAGTCAATGTCTAAGGCTGAATGGAAAAAAATATCTAATGATGTTATAGGTGAAATATACCCTATGTTAGATAAAATAGTCGGAGCAAGAATAACAGAAAAAATGACAAGAACACCTGATTTTAGCAGGCAAGACTTTATTTCTGAAACAAAAATAGAATTAATACCTCATATAAGAAACTTTGATCCTTCTGAAAATGATAATCTAGCTGCTTGGATTAAATCACAAGCTGTTAACAAAGGTAAAAACGCTTTAAACTCTGGAAACACTACAAGTAAAGTTTTTAGTGGTGAATTAAATGATAAAAACGTAGGCACATTAATAGATGATGATGTTTATACTGAAGAACAACAAAAGACTTGGTTTGAATTACTAGATATAAAAGAAGACAATCCTGTATATAAAAAAGCTATTGAATCTACGATAACCGCTCTAGGTTCTAGGCTTCCAATGATAAGTCAAAACGAATTTAAAAAACAATTACAAGCAAGTTTTGAAAATAGTTTATATGACGTTGTGTTTTCTGATTTCTTTGGACATGTTGACAATGAGAAAGGCAAGGGAAATCTTACAAGATTTACTAATGCTTTGAAAAAACATGGTGAGGCTATTTACGAAAAACTTGATCAATCTATTATAAACAGAAGATATAATCAATTTAAAGTATTAATATCAGAAAGAGCTTCTACTAAACAATCTGACTTAAGCCCAAGTGTAAAAAACAGAACAGCTGGTAATCAGGTAAACACTAGAAAACCTTACGATCAAACGGAATTTATTGAGTACTTTACAAAAAGCCAAACTAGAAAAGAATCTTTAGCTAAAACTTTAGCTGCAGAATTTGGATTTGACGCAACTATAGATGTAATGCAAAATAATCCAGAAGCAAGAAATAGATTTGAAGGCATACAAGAAATAACAAATGACGATCAATTAGAAATTTACGCTGCAGTATTGGCTAAAGCTATAAATAGACCAACTCCTAGTTTTAGAGATTCTGAAGTGCTAGGTAAATTACAAGATCTAGGTTATAATCCTTCTGTTTTTGATCAAGACTTTTCTCTTATGCCAGAGACTGTGCAAGATTTATTAAGAAATGAACTGCAAGAATTTATTGGCGATGTAGAATTAAACAATACAGGCTTTGTTGACAACATTGGGTCAATGGAAAATCTTGATATTATTACAGAAAATTATTTAAAAGAAAAAGGGTATAATTTAATTTACAAAGAATACTGGCTTGACAGTAAAGGTAAAAGAATACAGATTGGAGAAAAAATAGTACCTGAAAAAAATGGAGATTTAAATTGGACAAACGGTAAGTTGGTACCAGAATACAGTTATAGATATATAGTTAAGTCTGAGGCTATGGAAAACTACGTAGATAAATTTGTTTTTAAAGCTATAGGTTTTATACCTCACGATCAAATTAATGCTTCTGAAAATGTTGCAAACCAACAAAGTAATTTTATAAAACAAGTATTAGAACACAACGTTGGTAGCATTAGAAGTGGCATTTATGCTACTAATGTTGCTATGTACGATTTTAACGGTGAATTATTAACTGAAGAACTGCAAATGGCTTTAAGTCAAGAGCAACATGCAGAACTCGTAGAACATAGCAAGAAAGTTTACAAAGAAAAAAGAAAGTCTGCTATAAATAAAGCATTAAACAATAAAACAAAAGCAAGTCCAGAAACTATAGCTCTTTGGGATAAATTTAATATAAATAAAATTATATTAGGTAATAAGAGTGCCGGCAAGTTAGGCCACATATTAAGTATTGCTAAAGATATAGCTAATAAAGATTTATCAGCTATAGAAAAAATAGCAGAACTAAGAAGAACAATAGGAACTAAAGGTATTGCAGCTATAAAAATGGGTAAAATATTTATGAAGGCTTATCATTCTAGTTTAAACGACATGATTGATTCTCAAGTCAAAGCTGGTATGTCAAGAGCAGAGGCTGTTAACAACGCTATTAATAATTTACAAAAGACTACCAACGCAGTTTTTTCTGCTAGAGCTTATGCTGCTTTTAGTTCTTTTCATTTTGTAGATGGCAAGCAAAACATTGATGATAAATTCACAGGATGGAAAGGTGAACACGTAGACGATTCTTCTACTGTTACGTCATCTATAATTAAGTCTTATTTACAAGACACATACATACAAGATATTGATGGCATTTTAAGTGGCTTTGAACAGTCTTTCTTGTTAAATAAAATGGCTGACACATTAGATAAACTAGGTGGAAGAAATAGTCCTTTAGGTAATTTAAGGTTTTTATTAGATGGTGGTAAAATTGGAAAAACAGTGTATGATTTAATAACTGGTAAAAACATGTATGAGGTTGCTATGGAAGAGTTTTCACAAAGACTCAAAATAGAAACAGGTTATGAAGTTACTTTAAGCAATGAATCTTCTTTACGTAATTCAGAAACTATTGGTGATGGCAAAATAAGAATATTTGATTTTGATGACACTTTAGCTAGATCTAAAAGCAAAGTTACTGTTACTATGCCTGAATCAGTGCAAAGCGTAACTAATACTGGTGATGCTAAAAAAGTAATTAATACTGTTTACGAAAGCGTTATAAATTCTGTTGCAAATAATAATAATATAAAAACAATAAGTTTTAGCTCAGAGTTTAGCGAAAAAAGCAGGGTTAAATTATATAACTCATTAGCTAATAAGCTTTCAAAAGACTTAGGTTGGAAATTAGAGGTTTTTGAAACAGTAGATAGCACTGGAAGTACTGATGTAATTACATCCGAAGACTTTACTTTAAATAAAGGCAAAGATGCTAAAAAAATAAAAAGCAATAAAAACGCTATAAAATTTAAAAAAGACATTGCAGACAACTTAAAAAGTTCTTTTAATATAAACGGAAAAACTTATGATGTTAGTTTAGATTTTATTGGAGAAGGAGATTATAATTTAGAGTTTAGTTTAAGAGGTAAAAGCAAAGGAAAAACATATAAAATAAACGCTACAGAATTTGCTAAGCAATCAGCAGACCTTGAGGCTCAAGGAGCTAAGTTTGATTTTTCTGAATTTAACAAAGTAATCAAAGGTAAAAAAGGACCTTTGTTTGAAGTTGCAGAGGCTATACAAGAAAAAAGAGGAACAGAAAACGTATTTGTTTTAACAGCTCGACCGCAAGCGGCAGCTACAGCTATTAAAGATTTTTTAGATGGTGTTGGATTAAATATACCTATAGAGAACATAACAGGCTTAGAAGACGGTAAACCAGAAGCTAAAGCAAGCTGGATAGAAGGTAAAATAGCAGAAGGTTATAATGATTTTTACTTTGCAGATGATGCTATTAAAAACGTTGCTGCTGTAAAAGATCTACTAGATAAGTATGATGTAAAAGGCACTACTCAATTAGCTAAGTTAAGAAACAGTGAAACTTTAAATCAAAACTTTAATCAAATATTGTTTGACGTATCTAAAATACCAACTGACGAAGTGTTCTCAGAACAAAGAGCTAAAAGAACTGATGTAATAATTAAACAAAATAAATTCTTTCTACCTCCAGCGGCTGAAGATTTTGAAGGTTTAATATATCAATTTTTAGGTAAAGGTAAAATAGGTGAAGAACAAATGGCTTGGTTTGAAGATAATTTAATGAAACCATTTGGTAGAGGCATAAATGCTATGAATGTAGCTAGAATGCGCGTTAAAAATCAATACGAAGCTATAAAAGCTAAACATCCTTTAATAAGTGGATATACTAAAATAGCAAAAGTTCCTTTCTACAGAAACTCTTTATTGAACAAAGAGACAGATTACTCAGGATTTACATATGGTGATGCTACTAGAGTATACATGTGGAATAAAGCTGGTTATGAAATACCAGGATTAAGTGATACAGATATTAAAAAATTAATTGGAATTGTTGAAGACAATCAAGAGCTAAAAGACTACGCGGATCAGACGTTTAATCTTTTTGCTGAAGGATATGTTAAACCTGATGAGACATGGGAAGTAGGTAATATAGATTCTGACATACAGAACGCAGCTACTACTACTAATAGAAACTTGTATTTAAAAGAATTTTTAGAAAACTCTGACTCTATATTTGGACCTATAAATGGTATTGGTTTATTGACAGGACCTACTGCTAATAAAATATCCGCTATATTTGGTATGGATTTTTTAGAAGCTTTAAGTGATAGTATCTACAGAATGAGAACAGGTAGACACAGAGCTATGGGAACTAGCAAAATTGTTAATGGCTTTATGAATTGGATAAATAACTCTATAGCTGTAGTTATGTTTGTTAATGGTAGAAGTGCTATACTACAATCAATTTCAAATTTAAATTTTTTAAACTGGACAGACAACAATCCAGCTAAGGCTGCTTTAGCAGTTGCTAATTTTCCACAATTCTTAAGTGACTTTGTTAGAATATTTAATAGTGATTTTTTAAAATCTAGAAGATCAGGTAATAAGTTTGATGTAAGTGCTGACGAAATCGCTGCTTATGTTAAAGGCAAAGGAAATAAAGTTAAAGCTATGTTTAACTGGTTTATGAGAAATGGTTTTGTATTAACTCAAATGGTAGATAGTTGGGCTATAGCTTCAGGTGGCGCTGCGTTTTTTAGAAATAGAACACAAACTTATCAAGCAGAAGGTTTTAGCTTATTAGAGGCAGAAGAAAAAGCATTTTTTGATATGCAAGAAAACGCTGAAAAATCACAGCAATCTAGTAGACCTGATAAAATTAGTAGTCAACAAGCTGGTAGCTTAGGTCGTTTAGTTTTAGCTTTTGCTAATACACCAATGCAATACAATAGGTTAATGAAAAAAGCTTACTTAGATGCTAAAAACGGTAGAGGTGATTTAAAAACAAATCTATCTAAAATAGCTTACTATGGATTAGCTCAAAATTATATATTTAACGCTTTACAGCAGGCTTTATTCGCTGTGTTGTTTGATGATGAAGATCCTTGCGAGGGTAAAGTTGGTAAAGAACTAGAAAAATGTCAAAAGGCACAAGAAAGTATGCTTGAAAAGAATCTTAGCATTGCTAATAGCATGTTAGATTCAATACTACGTGGTTCAGGTGTATATGGTGCGGTTGGTGCTACTATTAAAAATATGATGTGGGAAGCAAGAAAACAATCTAAAAAAGATAGACCTAAATATGTTAAGGTTGCTGAAAAAGCATTAAGTATTTCACCTCCAATATCTTCTAAATATCAAAGATTAAAAGGAGCTGGTTTAGCAGTAGATTACAACAAAGAAGAAATGATGGCTTTAGGATTAGATATAGACAATCCAGCTATACTAGCAACAGGTCAAGTTATATCTGCAGTAACAAACTTTCCTATTGATAGAATTATAACTAAAGTTGATAACGTAAGAACAGCTTTAGAAGAAGACACTAAAACCTGGCAGAGTATATTTTTAATGGCTGGTTGGGATCAATACAGTTTAGATATTAATAAATATGAGTTACCAGAAGCTAAAAAACAAATAGTACAAGACTATAAAGACAAGTTAAAAGAAGAGAAAAATGAAGGTAAACCTTCTAAGAAAAAGAAACGCAAACTAATAATAAATAATCCATAAATGGGAAAAAATAAATTAAAGATTGATTTAAACGGCAATGATATTGTTGTAGACATGAAAACTCTAATAATGGTAATAGGTGGTATAATTTCTTTAACTTTAACTTACGCAACGCTTAAAGCGGAAATTGAAATAGCTAAACAATTGCCAGTTGCTCAGGAAATTAACTATGATCTTGTTAAGGAAAAGCAAGAACAACTTGAGGCTACTGATGTTAGAATAGAAAGACAATTAGTAAAAAGACTTGAAAGACTAGAAAAGAAACATAAAAGCATTTTTTAAAATGGGAAAACAAAATTTAAAAGCTAAAGCTGCTGAATTAAAAAAATCAGACACAAATATTGTAGAAAAATTATTAAAAAAAGTTCCTTACATCCAAAAAACATTTTTAAATGATGATGATAATGTAAGTGAAGAAGCAGTAGATAGTTGGTTTGGTTCGCCTAAATTTAAAGGAGCAGAAATGTCACTTCTTAATGAATCTGAAGACTACAAAGGTCCTTATCCTTTTAATGACAGAGATCAAGCTAGACACACTCAAGGTTCTCAGTTTACTACAGAAAGTTTAAGAAGAAAACTAGGGATATTAGGTAATACTTTTCCTGGAAGAATAGCAGCTGTTGCTGGAGCTAATATACTTGGTTTTGCTCATGAATATAAAGCAGGATGGGATGAAGCAAGTAAGGAAGATATGATAAATAATTTTAGAGGAACAATGGTAGGAGGATTTGGAGATAGTAATCTTATTGATCCAGTTGAAAGCTATGTTCCACCTACAGGAAACTTTAATACACAAACCGAAAGAATTGACCCGATAAAAGGTTCATATGCTAAGAATCTAAAAATTGGTTTTTATAATCAAGAAATTAGTGAAATGCTTCCAGATGGTCACATGAATAGAGCTGACTCTAGTACAGATATTTACAAGGGAGACGCGCCAGATTATAATTCTCCAACTCTTGCTGATTTGCAAAATGAAGCTAGAGAAAGTCTTAGACCAGTAAATGGGCCACAACCACCTAAAAAATTTAACCTACGAGGTATTAACTTTAATCTTTAATTATGAAAATAAGTGATCATATCACTCTAGCTGAAGCGTTACATTCTAACACAGCTAAGAGACATGGTATAGACAATATACCTAATGAAGAACAAACTAATAACATGAAGAAAATAGCGGAGAAGATATTTGAACCGCTAAGATTATGGGTTGGCGGAGCAATAAAGATCAATAGCATGTTCCGTTCAGAAGAATTAAATAAAGCCATAGGAGGAGCATCAAGCTCTCAGCATTGTAAAGGTATGGCAATTGATTTAGATGACGTCTATGGACACAAAACTAATGCAGAGATGTTTGATTGGATTAGAACTCATTGTAATTTTGATCAATTGATATGGGAATTTGGTAATGACAAAAATCCTTCATGGATACATGTAAGTTATCAAAGCGTAGATAAAAATAGAAACAGAGTATTATTAGCTGAAAAAGAATTTGGCAAGACAACATACAAAATAATAAAACAATGAAAAAAGGTAGGTTACAAGAGATAGTTAAAGAGCTAAGAGCGGCTTCTAAAATGCACGCTGGTCAAGCAGATGAAATTAGTGAGCACGTAAAAGATATGGCTCTTCCAATGAGGTCTCCATTGAATATTAAAAAATCAAAATCACATAAAGAAAATAAAACCACAACTCTTGCGATGAAGTCTCCATTGAATTTTAAAGGAGCAAATTCTAAAAACTCAAAATGTTGGGAAGGTAAGAAAAAATGTGGCACAAAGCCTTCGCCAAGTGGTACAGGAGAAACCGTTAACGATTGTAGACCAATACCAGCAGACGGATCAGACCCGTGTAAAAAGAAATAATTATGAATGGACCACTTAAAATTACTAACGCAGCGTACGAAGCATCTAACAAAAAAATGCGCTCAAAATATAAATCTGAAACAGGTAAAGAATTAGGTTCTAGACAAACTTCTGGAACTGGATCTCGTAGAGTTTCATTTGCATGTAGATTTGCAGGTATGAAAGGACCTATGAAAGACTCTAAAGGTAGACCTACTAGAAAAGCATTAGCTTTAAAAAAATGGGGTTTTAGTAGCGTTGAAGCTGCATCGGCTTTTTGTAAAAAACATAAAAAATCATAAAAAACTATAAATAAAAAAACAAATATTATGAGTCAATTTACAAGTCCATTTATGGCAAAATCACCTATTCCACAAAAGGGAGAAATAAAAAACATTAAAGACTTTCCGGGTTATCAACAAGTTAGAAGTAGCTCTGTAAGAACTAACAAAATACCGTTTGGACCCATGGCGGCTGGAACTGCAATAGCCACATTAATTCCCTCCGAGAAAATATATGAAAAATACAGTGATGGATTAACTACTGCAACTAACTATGTAAATAATTCTGTAATACCTAAAGTAAAAGAAATTAAAGCTAAAGTGGGTCGTAAAATTAGAAAATTTTTAGGTGAACCAGAACCTACTATAAGAGATCCAAAAGATTATAATCCTCCTGTTAAGAAATTAAATAAAACAAAAATGAAATAAGGAACCTTTTTAGAATGGGCACCATACCCAATAGTTCCTGTAACAAAAAAGGGGATCACTTACGTGGTCCCCTTTTTTAATTACCCATCACAAGCAATACAATCATCCATAGCGTGGTTTGCAATATCACCACGTAAGACTGATTCTGTCCGCATATAATATAAAGTTTTAACTCCTTTTCGCCAAGCATCCATATGAACCTTATTAATCCATTTAGGCGTTGCTTCGTTAGGAAAAGCTAAATTTAAACTTACGCTTTGATCTATATACTGTTGACGTATGCCAGCTTGTCTAACTAGTTCTAGTTGATTTAATTCTTTAAACGTTTTAAATACTTCTTTGGTATCTGCGTCTAATTCTTTTAAATCTTGGACCGAACCTCCATCTGCCAATATTTTGTCCCATATCTCTTTTGTATTTAAGTTTTGTTTTTTGAGAATATTCTCCAAGGTTGGGTTTTTACGAATGAATGTACCTTTCGCAGACTGTTCCGTAAAGATATTCGCAGCCCATGGTTCAATTCCTGGTGAAACGTTGCCGCTAAGCTTGCTATTAGATACGGTGGGAGCAATAGCACGTAAATGTGTATT